>ERZ780168.1123-NODE-1123-length-29724-cov-14.856382_pt1 | contig 29724 bp, 23 predicted proteins | sample MGYA00510981_ERZ780168 | MGnify/ENA primary metagenome ERZ780168 (study PRJEB29588, sample SAMEA2158769) | human gut metagenome | biome: human gut; feature: human-associated habitat; material: faeces | place: Denmark | collected 2008/2010 ...
ATCTCTTCGTTGATCTCACGACCATCCTCATAATACTGTGTACACGCCTCCGTCGTGATCGTGAATCCTTGCGGAACCGGAAGTCCGATATTCGTCATCTCCGCCAGATTGGCACCTTTGCCTCCCAGCAGATTACGCATACCAGCGTCTCCCTCTGTGAAAAGATAAACCCACTTTGCCATTACATGCCCTCCTAATAATATAAAAAATAGAAATCAAAAATGCGCATCGTGTAGCTGCCAGGCCTACTATGCGCACATATTTATTGTAACACATATAAATGTTTTGTCAACCGACATTTGTGCAGTTTACACAATATTGTTACCTCACCACGCTAAACTTTTGACATTTTATTAACAAATGCTCCATTTATAGGGTGGTACTATGTCAAAAAAATCCTGCCGTCTTTCGACGACAGGATTTTTACCATTATACCTATTTACCCTGCTCAAGAGCCAGAGTTCTGGTTGTGATATCGCATACCTCGGTCGGTCCGTAGTACTGGATTGCTCCCGGGAATACATAAGAGGTCTCAACAGCCCACTCATCTCTGTGTGCTTCAAAATATTTGAATGGCTTACCATCAAGCTCAACAAGTGCTTTCTTGATAACCGGCTTGTCCTCGCCATGTCTTCTCTCGATATTCATCATCTTGGTGATGGGCATACCGCCTGCAACCCACTCAGCTGCCGGTTTGGACAGGTTGGAAACCTTGGAAAGGTAACCATTGTAACCATACTGGATCAGCATGAATGCATTGTAACCTAAGGAGTAGCAGTAATCGGAATCGAAGTTGGAAGGGAATGCACATCTTCCTTCGTAACCGAAGAAATGATGCAGTGCATTGAACTTACCGTTGTATGTGCCTGCAGCCTTTCTCTCAGCCAGCTTGTCAGCTACCAGAGCGGAGAACAGCTTCTCGGACTCGATCAGGGAAACCTGTACGTTGCCGTGAGGATCTCTCTCCAGGAACAGCTGCTGCTGAATGCCTTCCGGCAGGATTGCGAATACAGCCATGGATTCTTTAGACAGACCGTTTTCGATGAACGCATATTTTTCTTTCCAGGTAGGAAGTGCATTGAACGCATCTGCCTTGCTGCCTGCTAACAGCTCGTTGATCTCAGCGATCAGTGCGGAGAACTCGGGAACGAATTCTACAACGCCTTCAGGGATGATTGCAACACCGAAGTTCATGCCCTTTGCTGCTCTCTTTGCTACAGAATCAGCGATATAGTCAGCGATCTGGGACAGGGACATCTTCTTTGCTGCAACTTCTTCGGAAATCAGGCAGATGTTCGGCTGGGTTTCCAGTGCGCACTCCAGAGCAACATGGGAAGCGCTGCGGCCCATAACCTTAATGAAGTGCCAATATTTCTTAGCAGAGTTTGCATCTCTTTCGATGTTACCGATTACTTCGCTGTAGGTCTTTGCAGCGGTATCGAAACCAAAAGAGCACTCGATATCTTCATTCTTTAAGTCGCCGTCGATGGTCTTCGGGCAGCCGATTACCTGTACGCCGGTGTTGTTTGCAGCGAAGTACTCAGCCAGTACAGCTGCGTTGGTGTTGGAATCGTCGCCACCGATGATAACGATTGCGGTGATGCCGTGCTTCTTGCAGACTTCAGCAGCGATTGCGAACTGTTCCTGAGTCTCCAGTTTGGTTCTGCCGGAACCGATGATATCGAAACCGCCGGTGTTTCTGTATGCATTGATATACTCGTCATCAAAAACAAGATAATCGTCTTCGATCAGACCGCTCGGACCGTTCTTGAAGCCGTACAGTACGTTCTCCGGGTTGGTTGCCTTTAATGCATCGTATAAACCGCAGATAACGTTGTGTCCGCCAGGAGCCTGTCCGCCGGAAAGGATAACGCCTACAACCTGCTTCTTCGCAACGGAAGTGTTCGCACCTTTCTGGAAAGTGATCTCCTTTTTACCGTAGGTATTGGGGAACAGCGCTTTGATCTTCTCCTGATCTGCAACGCTCTGAGTCTCTTCGCCTTCCTTAACGCAGATATCTGCAATGCCGTGTCTCAGCATGCCGGGAAGCTTCGGAGCATACTCATATCTGGCTTTCTGTAAAGCTGAAATTTCCATAATCCTTCTCCTTCTTGTATTTCTACAGCATTTTTTCATTCATAGTTGATTATAAGCTATTTTTTTCAAAAAGTAAACAACTAATCCCTTTTTCGCAAAGGGATGCCCATTTCCGTCCGTATTTTCTCAAATCTCCCGAATATCATACGGAGTGGTCTGATATACGTAATAATTTAGCCAGTTCGTATACAATCCGTTGCAGTGCGCACGCCAGGAAAGTAACGGTTTCTTCTCCGGATTGTCCTCCGGGTAATAGTTTTCCGGCACATGGATCGGCAGTCCCTTGTCACGATCGCGCTTGTACTCCCCGTCCAGCGTGTAACGATCATATTCCGGATGTCCCATAACGAAAATCTGCCGTCCGCCCTCAGTCATACATAAAAGAACTCCCGCTTTGTTCGATTCCGCCATAACGGTCAGCTCTTTGCAGGCATGGATCAGCGCTGCAGGCGTTTCGGTATGTCTGCTGTGGGGGATACAGAAAACGTCGTCAAATCCGCGCACCAGCGGCTCTTTGCGGTTTAACACACGGTGTTCAAATACCCCGAAAAGCTTTTCCGGCAACAGGCGTTTGTCGAGTCCGAAATGGTAATACAGACCTGCCTGAGCGCCCCAGCAGATGTGGAACGTGGAATGGACGTGGGTCTTTGACCACTCCATAATTTCGCAGAGTTCTTTCCAGTAATCCACTTCTTCGAAGGGGATCTGTTCCACCGGTGCACCCGTGATAATCAGGCCATCGTATTTGTTGGATTTCAAATCATCAAACGTATCGTAAAATTTATTCAGATGTGTTGCAGAGGTATTCAGAGACAGGTGGCTGTTCATCTTCATAAAGGTCACGTCCACCTGCAGCGGCGTATTGGACAGCGACCGAAGAAGCTGCAGCTCCGTATCCTGTTTGACCGGCATCAGATTCAGAATACAGATCTGCAATGGGCGGATATTCTGGTGCATCGCACGATATTCGTCCATCACGAAAATATTTTCATTATCCAGAATCTCTCTGGCAGGCAGATCACTCTGTATTTTAATCGGCATTTTCTCTCTCACTTTCCTGCCGCTGTGCGGCGCTTCTTTTGAATAAATTCGTCCGGACGGCTATTTTTCCAGATACTGCTTCATAAACTCTTCTTCTGTCAGTACAGCTATACCCAGCTCCCGCGCTTTTTTATTTTTGGCGGAATTGGAGGTACTGTCATTGTTGATCAGACAGATGGTTTTGCCCGTCACGCTTCCGGTTACCTTTCCGCCGAGGGCTTCGATCTTTTCCTTTAAGGCACTGCGATTTTCAAAGTGGTTCAGGCTGCCCGTAATAACAAAGGACTGCCCGGAAAGCGGCAGGGCTTCTTCTGAAAAGGTTTCCTGCTCCAGCTCCACTTCCTTTAATAAAAGCTCCAGCGCAGTTTTATTTTTTTCCTGGGCAAAAAAATCCACAAACGCACCTGCGATGACTGGTCCTACGCCATCCATCGCCGCCAGCTCTTCTGTAGGTGCAGCGAGCATTTTGTCCAGATCATTTTTATATTCCCGACAAATCATCCGTGCATTGGCAATTCCGATATTCGGGATTCCAAGGCTGTAAATCAGGCGTGCAAGATTTGTATGTCTCGCTTTTTCAACGCTCGCTTCGAGATTCTGATACGATTTTTCGCCGAAGCCGTCCATCTGCATAATCGCATCCCGGTGTCTGTCCAGATGGAACAGATCTGCATAGGTATGCAAAAAGCCCTCCGCCAGAAATTTTTCCAGCGTCGCTTCGGAAAGTCCGTCGATATTCATCGCGTCCCGGCTGACAAACAGCGTAAAAGATTTGATCTTTTTGGCATCGCAGTCCGGGTTCGGGCAGACTAACGTCTCCGTATCGTTTTCTTTTACAATCCGGGTCTCTCCCTGACAGACCGGACAGGTGCAGGGAATTTCCAGCGTACCGCTTTTGGTCAGATTTTCCGCGATCTGTGGGATGATCATGTTTGCCTTATAGACTGTAATCCGATCGCCGATGCCGAGCTTTAACTCTTTGACAATGCTGACATTGTGAACGCTGGCACGACTTACGGTTGTCCCCTCCAGCTCCACAGGGTCAAAAATCGCAACCGGGTTAATCAGTCCGGTACGACTCGCGCTCCACTCCACCTCGCGCAGCGTCGTCTCTGCCTGCTCGTCCGCCCATTTAAATGCAATGGCATTGCGCGGGAACTTCGCCGTTCTTCCAAGCGACTCTCCGTAAGCGATATCGTCCAAAAGCAGTACCAGCCCATCAGACGGAACCGGGTAATCTGTGATTTTTTCTTCAAACCAGGCAACCGCCTCCTGCATCGTGTCCGCAGTTACCGCTTTATATTCTACCGTTTCAAAGCCCTGCTTCTGTAAAAATATAAACTGTTCTTCCCTTGAGTTTTTAAAATCCACACCCTCTGCACGCACCAGTGCAAATGCGAAAAAATGCACCTTTCGCTGCGCAGTGATCTGGCTGTTTAGCTGGCGCACGGAACCGGAGCAGAGGTTTCTCGGATTTTTGTACCGAGCATCCACGTCTTCGATTTCGCCGTTGATTTTTTCAAAATCCGCATAGGTGATGACCGCTTCTCCCCGCAGGATCAGCTCTCCCTGATAAGGAATCTGCAGCGGCACGTTGACAAAGGTTTTGGCGTTCGGTGTGATGACCTCGCCAATTTCGCCATTTCCCCGCGTGACCGCCTTAAACAGTTTTCCGTCCCGGTACGTCAACACGATGGTCAAACCGTCCAGCTTCCAGGAAAGTAAACCTTTCTGATCTCCCAGCCAGTCTGCCAGCTCTTCCCGGCTTTTCGTTTTTCCAAGGGAAAGCATCGGGCTTTCGTGACGCTCTTTGGGAAGTTCGTCTACTGCTTCATAACCAACCGATTGGGTCGGACTCGCTGCCAGCACAACTCCGGTCTTTTCTTCCAGGGCAACCAGCTCGTCGTAGAGCCTGTCATATTCTAAATTACTCATGATTTCCCGGTCTTCGGCATAGTAGGCTTTTGCAGCCTCATTCAACTTCGAGACCAGTTCTTTCATTCTGTCTGTATCATTCATATCGTTTTTTCTGTGCTCCTGTCTGTCCGGATCTGGAACCATTCCGATAGGTACCATTCGTGCGGCTGTCGGTGGCACTCCGGTAGGTACCATTTGTGCGGCTGTCGGCGGTACTCCGGCAGGTACCGCGCTGCTCTGCTTTGCGAGCACCGTCTGTACCTTGCCTGCGGTCAGCCGTTTTTGCATAGCCACCTGCATTTCGGTGAGCCGGATTCTGCCCGCTGCGCTGCATTCCTGCATTCGACGCACGACCCTTTGCCCCCAACGTCACCGTACCGGACTGAGCTTCTTTTTTCGCAGCAGGCTGCCGTTCCTTTTCCCATGCAGGACGCGCCGGACGGCTGGCATTTTTCCCAACTTCATAGTACAGCTCTTTTAACTCCGCACCGGTGACTGCACGAATATCGCCCGGGTTTAATTTCCCCAGCAGAATATTTGCCACACGCACACGTTTGATGCTTAGAACGCCATAGCCGAGGGTCTTGCACATCCGGCGGATCTGGCGGTTTAAGCCCTGCGTCAGGATAATACGGAATACAAATTTTCCTTCTTCCTTTACAAAGCAGGGACGGGTACGCTCATTTAAATCCTTTAACAGTATACCGTCCGACATTTTTTTGAGGAAATCCCGGCTAATGGGCTTATTGACGCGGACGAGGTACTCCTTTTCGTGAAAGTTTGCCGCACGCATCAGGCCATTGATTAAGTCACCGTCATTTGTCAGCAGTAAAAGGCCTTCTGAATCTCTGTCCAGGCGTCCTGCATAGGTTACACGTACCGGATATTCGACGACATCACGGATCGTGATCTGGGCGTGCTTGTCCTTTTCTGTACAGGTCACTCCAACCGGCTTGTAATAAGCCAGCACCACCTTTTTCTCCCGATGTCCGACCGGTTTGTCCTCGACTGTAATTTTGTCCAGATCGTTGACCCGCATACCCGGATCTGCGATCTTGCCATTCACAGACACTTTTCCCCCTTCGATCAGGACATCCGCTTCTCTTCTCGAACAGATGCCAGCCTGGGAAAGATATTTATTTAAACGGACCTTTTCAGTATTTGCCATAAATTAACTTCTCCATTCCGATAAAAATCGCAGTATACAAACATTTTAGCACACTTTCAGATTCCGTGCCAGAAGAACATGCAGGGATTTTCAGGCGTGTGGTTTCCCTCTGCTACAGCAAAATCCAGTCCGGAAGTTTTTCTAACCCACGGCAAAAACGGTCCTGCCAACTCTATAGAGCTCAGCAGAACCGTTTTTGAAATTTTGTTATGAAATTCTATCCAAAACATCTGGAAGGTTATCGAAGTTTTTTGTCTTACTCGCGCTCTACGATCGCTGCACAGCCCATGCCGCCGCCAACACAAAGAGTAGCAAGACCTTTCTTTGCATCTCTCTTTTCCATCTCATGAAGTAAGGTTACCAGAATACGGCAGCCGGATGCTCCTACCGGATGACCAAGGGCGATTGCTCCGCCGTTGACGTTTAAGATATCGTTGTTGAAGCCAAGGTCATGCGCAACTGCTACAGACTGTGCTGCGAATGCTTCGTTTGCCTCAATCAGGTCGAAGTCGCCGATTTCGTAGCCGGCTTTCTTCATTACCTTGCGGGTTGCTGCAACCGGTCCGATACCCATAATGCGGGGTTCTACGCCTGCCAGCTCGCCTGCTACCCAGGTAGCCATCGGCTTTACGCCCAGCTCCTTTGCCTTTTCTTCGCTCATAACGATCAGCGCTGCCGCTGCATCGTTGATACCGGAAGAATTGCCGGCGGTTACGACACCACCCTCTTTGAATGCAGGACGCAGTTTGCTGATGCTCTCTGCCGTTACATTCGGTCTGGGTCCCTCATCAGTATCAAATACAACGGTCTGTTTTTTCTGTTTTACTTCCATCGGAACGATCTCGTCCTTGAACTTGCCCTCTGCAATCGCTTTCTGTGCCTTCTGCTGGCTCCATGCTGCAAACTCATCCAGCTGCTCTCTGGTCAGTCCCCAGTCTTCTGCAATATTTTCAGCAGTAATACCCATATGATAGCCGCCGAATGCATCCGTCAGGGCATCGCGGATCAGCGCATCATCCATCTTTCCAGCGCCCATTCTGTAACCGAATCTTGCATTGTACAGAAGATAAGGAGCCATGGACATATTTTCCATACCGCCAGCTACGATGATATCCGCATCACCGGAGGCAATCAGCTTGGCAGCCAGGTTTACACAGTGCATGCCGGAGCCGCACAGTACGTTGATCGTAGTTGCAGGAACCTCTACCGGAATCCCTGCGTTGACGGCTGCCTGTCTTGCAGGGTTCTGACCAAGACCTGCCTGAATGACACAGCCCATATATACTTCATCTACCTGCTCCGGTTTAATTCCGGTTCTTTTCAGGGCTTCTTTGATTACAACAGTGCCCAGATCCGGCGCGGGAGTTTTGGAAAGAGTTCCTCCCATTACGCCGATTGCTGTTCTGCATGCGCCTGCCAGCACTACTTTTCTTGCCATAACAATGATTCCTCCATTTTCCCTTTTTTTCTTTATCATACTACTTTTGAAACACTTTTCAAGCCCACTGCACGCTTTGTTGTGGTCTTTTTTAGAAACAAAAGCGTAAAAGCTTTCACGTCGGAAGGTACTTATCAGGGCACTTTTATCTGGTGCTCAAATGCCCGATATTTTTGATCAGCACGGAAATCGTCCCGTCGGGATTTGTGATAAATTCTACCTTCTCGGGGTCCTTATATTCTTCCATCGGAATCGTGATTTCGATGCCGGTGTCCGTCGTCAGGTGCTGCTTCTGGAACTTTTTGATCGTTGCCTCGCTCTTAGGCCTGACAACTTCTTTTTCCATGTTATATTTTTCCAGCTTTTCCTCCAGGTCTGCCTGCATCTGCGGACTGTCCTTAAAAACTTTCTCCTTGACCGCTTCGACCTCCAGGCTCCCCTTTTCCTCCAGCTCATCATAGATCGCCTGCTTGACTTCCATCTTTCGCCGGGTGTCCTCATCTCCATAGTATTTTTTGTTGACCTGTTCCACTGCTTTTGTCACGATATCCAGCTTTGTCTTCTGAGACATCGGTGCATGACATTCCAGAAACAGTTCGGAAAAGTACAGCTTCTTTTCACCATTTACTTCGAATTTTTTCTCTGTCAGCAAAATTTCTCCATTCGACAAATTCACTAAAAATGCCTCAGAAAGCTTCTGTCCGGCAGACGGCAGGATCGCTTTCTGTAAAATGATATCGTTTAAATTTTCTCCGGTTTCGGTAGCCTTCGTCGCATGGGTATAGGAAGTTTTATAATTTAATTTCAAAAATCCGAAATAATCGACGCCCTCCGCAGAAAAAACGACAACCGCAACGTCCGCCGCCGGAATATCGATATTCGAATTCATGATCCCATAGAGCTTTTCACACAATGCCCTGCTCGTCTGGACAAAATTTTCGGCGTTACAGTTCTGGATCAGCCCCATCACCTCAGATTCGTCAGAAAACTGGCAGACCTTCATATCGTCGCTCTCTGTAAATTTTTCAATATGAGCCTTTAAAAAATCGCACAGATTCGAACCCATATCGATCGGACAGTCCGAAAGCACCGGCATTCCAACCACAGAATCCAGGATATGGACAATCCCCATTTTCATAATCATATCGTCTTTTTTCATGCCAGTTTCTCCTCAATTGCTTTTGTATGCGGCAGCTGCGCCATCTATAAACATAGCAGTTCGATGAAAAATATGCAAGAAAAAGAGGCGAACGCTTTTGACGTCCGCCTCCGGGATTCTCACTTTTGCGACCTGACGCAGGGAAAAATCTTCCTCTTGGAATTCTTCTTATTCCGCCCGTTTTAACGCTTTTACGATCACAGGTCCGATCAGTGCTGCTAAAATAATCTTTGCAGTATCACCGGGCAGGTAAGGGATAACCCCCACACCAAGACCTCCGATGAAGTCTAAGTTCAGCTGCAGGCAAAGCCATACGGTACCGAACAGGTAACATACCAGCGTTCCCAGAACCATCGCACCGAACTGTTTCCAGAAGCTTTTGCCGGTCTTCTCAAACAGAATACCGGTCAGCGGGATCATGAACAGGAAGCCGATCAGATATCCTCCAGTCGGTCCTGCAAGCTTTGCAAAGCCACCGGAAAAACCGGAAAATACCGGAAGTCCCACCAGACCCAGAAGCAGATAGATCACATAGCTGATGAATGCATTTCTGGTGCCCAGAATATAAACGGAAAGGTACAAAATAAAGGTTGTCAGGGAAAGCGGAACAGGGCTGACCGGGATCGGAATGGAAAACGGAGCCGCTATACAGGTCACCGCTGTCATCACACCGATCATCGCCATCTGTCTGATTCCAAGTGCTGTCTCTTTTTTTGTTGCTGTCTGCATGATTGTCACCCCTCCTGTCCTATCGGACAGTTTTTCTTTTTTCTTAAAAGATACTCCTTTCATCTGAAAATGTCAACAAAATCCTTGACTTTTTTGTTTCTTCTTTTGTTATATTATACAATATCGTCCTATTTGTAAGTTTTTTGTATCGCATTTTGACAGCTACGTGTCAAGGCACCCGGTGATATATCATATTTTTGGCGAAATGTCGTCAGAAAATATGAATAGGAAAAGAATCCGCACGCCGCACATACTTCCTTAGAGGATATGTTTCCCTCCTCCAGCATCCGTTTTGCCAGAGACAGGCGGTAATTGAGCATATATTCGGAAAAGGTTACGCCCATACAGGCATGGAATACGGAAGAAAAATACGATTCCGACAATCCTGCCTTCTGCGCCGCATCCGACAGCCTGATTTTTTCCCGGTAATGCTGCCGTACAAAAACCAGCGACCTGCGCACCGCCTCAGGGATTTCTTCCTCCTTTGCCTGCCGTTTCTTCGGGCTTTTTCGCAGAATCAAAATACAGATTTTTTCGATCAGATCCGCAGACATTTTTTCCCAGAACGCTTCTTTTTCTTCCTGCTCTCTTTTTAATTCCAGCAAAAGCTGTGTCATCTTCTGCATTTCCTTTTCCTGCATCTGAAAGCAAAACGGTTCTACCGCTTCTTCCAGCGCATCCAACAATACGTTCGATAACACCTCCTGCCGAAAAATCAGGTTATAGTAGCGGATATATTCCCCTGTATCCGTCATCTGTCTGTGATAATCCGATGGTCGAATCAGCTGCAGGCTGCCTGCCGCCGCAACGAAGCTGCTTCCGTTGATCAGGAACCGGCTGCTTCCTTCATAGATCAGCGACAGCTCGTAAAAATCATGAAAATGAAGCTGCTGATTGAAGCTGCTCTCCGCTTCCGAATAGCAATTTTGTATGCTGAAAAGCCCGTTCGATAAATATTCCTTTGCCGGAAGAATTCCCTTTCCAAACTGCATCCCTATATTTTCTCCATTTCTTTTTGCTTCAAAAATTTTGTTATTTTATGATTATATCATATATATTTTGTTATTTTAAGTTTTCTATTGTCTTTTTTACCAATTCATCCTACGATAAGTTCAGACAGCGGCAATACAATTTCGCCCGAGAAAAACAAATCCATTTATTTCAAGACACCAGAAAGGAGTTTATCCAATGACACAGTTAGAAGCTCTGCAGAAAAAATTTATCAATCTGCGCTTTGGCACATTTATCCATTTTAACAGCGCAACCTTCCAGTTCCACAACAACCCCGACATCATCGACTGGGAATACGACCATGAAAACGGCGATCTGCCCAGGCAGTTCCCGTTTGATGAAAAAGACTTTAACCCGACCGCTCCCGACTACTGCAAGCAATGGGCAAAAATCGCTAAAAGCGCCGGCTGCCAGTTCGCTGCCCTGACAAGCAAGCACCACGAGGGCTTCGATCTCTGGCCCTCCGACTATACCGATCACTGTGTGAAAAATGCGACAAACAAAACCGATGTCGTTGCCGCTTATCTGGAGGCGTTCCGCAGCGAGGGAATTGTTGCCGGTCTGTATTTTTCCGTGCTCGACCTGACTGCTCAAACCGGTCACAGATCCTGCACAACAGCGCAAAAAGAAAAAATCTTCGGTCAGGTGACCGAGCTTCTTACAAACTATGGAGAAATCCCATTCCTGATCGTAGACGGCTGGAATGCTCCGTGGGGCGGTCCCTCCTATGAGATGCTTCCCTTCGAGGAGCTCGACCGCCTTGTGAAATCTCTGCAGCCCGATTGTATGCTGATGAACATCGGCTGTCAGGAAGGATTATCCGGTACCGACGTTGTATTTTATGAAAACGCCGCCGGTCAGGAAGTCGACCATAGCTTCAACGGTCCCGGCATCAGCTGCAACAAACTGACAAAGACATGGTTCTGGAGAGACGAAGACCCGACAACGCCCGTTACAAACGCAGAATGGGCACTTTCCAAAATGAAGGATTATTTCCCCCAGAATGTCAACTTCATGTTAAATCTCTCCCCTTCCACAACCGGTCTGGTGGACGAAAATCTTGCGCAGGAATTTGCCAGGATCGGTAAGACCTTCCAGATGCCTGCACCCCTGGATGAGCTTCCGGCGGGCTGGCTGAAGCGCTGATCTCTATTGACGCAAAAGAACAGGGCATTCCCGCCTTGTTCTTTTGCTATTCTCAGGGTATACTTTAAAAAGAAACGGTCGGCACTTCTGTCCGACCCAAAAAGTATCCTGCAAGGAGGTTATTATGTCACAGACACTCGAACAATTTCAGGCCTATCAGACCAGACTCGAACAATACGATCAGGCGATTGCCCTGCTCTACTGGGACCTGCAGACCGCAGCTCCAAAAGACAGCATCGAAGCAAAGCTGTCTGCGGTAGGCTATTTTTCCACGGAATCCTTCCGCCTTTCGACGGCGGACGAATACGGCAGCCTGTTAAAAAAGCTCTCTGCTCCCGAAGAATATGATCAGCTGTCTCCCGCCATGCAGCTTACGATCCGGCGAAACCTGAGAGATTTCGAACGCTTCAAGCGTATTCCGGAAGCCTTCTACACGGAATATGTCACAGAAAAGGCACGTTCCGAAAAAGCCTGGGAGGCGGCCAAGGAGGCTTCTGATTTCTCTGTATTTGCGCCCCATCTGGATAAGGTCATCTCCATGACAAAAGAATATGTCCACTACATGGAGCCAGATCAGGATGTATATGAATTTTTGGTCGGTCTTTTTGAGGACGGTATGGATACGGAAACGATCGACCGCATTTTTGCAGAACTAAAAGAAGGACTTCTTCCGCTGCTTGCCAAAATCGAGGCAGCTCCCAAACCGGATCTGTCTGCCCTGCAGCAGACCTTTGACCCAGATGCTCAGAAAAAGGTCCAGGAGCTGCTGCTTTCTTATATCGGTTTTTCCTTTGACTGCGGCGCAGTTGCCGAGAGTATGCATCCCTTTACGACAACGCTCTGCCCCGGCGATGTCCGCGTAACAAACCACTATTATGCCGACAATCCGATTTCTTCGATATTCTCCGCCATTCACGAGGGCGGTCATGCAATCTTCGAGCAAAATGTCGATAAGGATTTCTGGCATACTGCCGCAGCCCAGATCAATATGATGGGACTTCACGAAAGCCAGTCCCGCTTTTACGAAAATATCCTCGGCAGAAACCCACACTTTTGGACACCAATTTACGAAAAAATGTCCGCGCTGCTTCCAGAATTTAAAACCGTCCCATTTGATACGTTTATAAAAGCGATCAACGACGTACACCCCAGCATGATCCGTACGGAAGCGGATGAAGTGACCTACGGTCTGCATATCATCCTGCGTTACGAAATAGAAAAAGCAATTTTCAGAGACAATGTAAAGACCGATGACCTGCCAGCTCTCTGGAATCAGAAAATGCAGGAACTGCTTGGCATTACTCCTGCAAACGATGCAGAAGGCATCCTGCAGGATATGCACTGGTCAGACGGCTCCTTTGGATATTTCCCCTCCTACCTGCTGGGCTCCATTTATGACGGCATGTATCTTGAAGCGATCCAAAAGGATCTCGGAGATCTGGATACGGTTCTGGAAAACGGAAGGATCCTCGACATCACCCACTGGCTGAAGGAAAAGATCCATCGTTTTGGCAGCATGTATAACTCCAAAGAGGTTATCGAACGGGTCTGCGGCAAGGAAATCAGTGCACAGCCGCTGCTTCGCTATTTTGAAGAAAAATACAGTAAGGTGTATGAATTCTGACCAACGCTTCGAAGTCGAACTGCTTTATCTGTAACATACAGAGCGTATATTCCATCAAACAATAACATCCTATTATTGATGCAAAAACCGGAAAATCTTTCCAGATGCCTTACGACAATACCTGCGTGTGGCGTCGGAACAGATTTTCCGGTTTTTCTAATCAGGCGATTCCATTTTTATACATTCGGTTCACGGCAGCGTTTTTAAAATCCGTCCCAGCTCTTCTACATCTTCCGACTTTGTTGCCCAGCTGGATGCAAACCGCACTGCAGCTGCTCCATTTTCCAGCTCTTCCCAGGTTTCACAGCTGACACGATCCTTCAGCGCTTCCCGCTGTGCTGCATTTAATACGACAAACTGCTGATTCGTCGGGGAATTGATATAAAGCGGACACCCATACTCCGTCAGAAGCTCCTTGATCCTCATGGCCATCTCGATCGCATGCGCAGAAATTTTCAAATACAGATTTTCTGTAAAAAGCGTATCGAATTGAATCCCCAGCAGACGTCCCTTCGCAAGCACCGCCCCCTGCTGCTTCATCAGGGTAAAAAATCCCGGAACCGTATTCTTTTTCGGGAAAACTACGGCTTCTCCAAACAGTGCGCCCACCTTTGTGCCTCCAATATAGAACACGTCGCACAGCTCTGCCAGATCTGCAAGTGTCACGTCTGTTCCCGGTGCACAAAGTCCATAGCCCAGACGCGCACCGTCCAAAAACAGGGGCAGCTGATATTCCTCACAGACCCTTCGAAGCGCCTTTAACTCTTCTTTTGTATAGAGTGTTCCATATTCGGTCGGATGGGAAATATAAACCATGCCGGGCTGCACCATATGGGTACAGCTGCCGTCCTGATAAAAGCGTTCCAGATAGTGCTTTACCGCTGCAGCCTCAAGCTTCCCGTTTTTGTGTGGGATCGTCAGCACCTTATGGCCGCCGCTTTCAATTGCACCAGCCTCGTGGACACCGATATGTCCGGTATCCGCTGCAATAACCCCCTCGAAGGGCTTTAAAAATCCCCGGATCACGGTCGCATTTGTTTGGGTCCCGCCGACCAGAAAATAAATTTCCGCCTCCGGGCACTGGCATGCTGTGCGGATTTTTGCTTTTGCAGATTCGCAATAGGCATCCTTTCCATAGCCGTAGGTATGCTCCATGTTCGTTTCCATCAGGCGCTGTAAGATTGCAGGATGTGCGCCTTCCATATAGTCACTATCAAAGTATAGCATTGCTTTCTCCTCCTGATATTTTTGTATCATTTTTTCTTTCCTCACAGTTTCAGCCTTCCCTTTGCTGCTCTAAGAGCTCATAGAGCGCATCATCGCCTTCGTCGATCCATACATCCTCTTCCTCTTCATTCAAGCCAAGAAATTGTGCGAGTGTTCGGATATCATCGCTGTTATTCCATTCGTCCACATAATCATCGATTTCTTCAAATTCGATCTCTCCTGCCAGATAACGTTCTTTAAAATTTGCCATCCTGATTTCCTTTCTATAGTCGTTAATAAGTTTCTGTTAATTCGTTGATCATTGTTATCAGTAATTTCGCATCCACGGGCTTTGGATTTTCTCATTTTTACCCATCTGCAAACCTCTTTTCCCATTCATCGCTATTCCTTATCAGCCTGCGTTTCGGACCCCCCACCGGATTTTATACTTCGGATGGTCTTTTCCAATAGCATCATATCAACAGGCTTTGAAATATGGGCATTCATACCGGCTGTCAGAGAATGCCGGATATCCTCCGAAAAGGCATTGGCAGTCATTGCAATGATCGGAATTGTCCCTGCCTGTTTGTGTAGGCTCCTTCGAATTGCCCTTGCAGCATCATAACCGTTCATGACAGGCATCTGCACATCCATCAGGATCATGTCATACGCTCCGGGCACAGACTGTTCAAAGGTCTCCACCACCTTTTGCCCATTTTCACAAATCGTACACTCAGCACCTTTCATTTTTAACAGCTCTGTTAAAATCTCTGCATTCAGTTCATTATCCTCTGCACATAAAAAGTGCATTCCCTCCAGGATCGCTCCATTCGGCGTTTCTTCTTCCTTTGATGACAGGAATGCAGGCCGCTCTTTTGCAATTTTCAGATCTATAAGCACTTCAAAGCAGCTTCCCTGTCCGGGTTTACTTTCTACATAAATCGTGCCTCCCATGGCTTCCACAAGATTTCTGGTGATGGCCATTCCAAGTCCGGTTCCCTGTATCTTATTTGTCACAGAGTTTTCTGCACGGGTAAAGGCATCAAAGATCGTATCTTTAAAAGCATCTGACATTCCCATTCCATTATCACGGACGAAAAAGCGATACCTTGCATAGACCGTGGAGGCTGTTTCACATTCTTCTGCCACAAAATGAATTGCTCCCCCCTCCTGTGTATACTTTACCGCATTGGACAAGAGGTTGCTAAAAATCTGCATCAGGTGAACCTGATCTCCATTTACCCACTCGTGCCGGATCTTTTCTTTTGTAATTGTAAGGGTTTGATTTTTTTCTTCTACCTGTGAATGGAACATCGCATTCAGATCCTGCAAAAGATCCGAAATAGAAAAATTCGTATACTGAAAAGCTGTTTTTCCTGCTTCGATCTTGCTCATATCCAAAACATTGTTAATGATCCCTAACAGGTGCTGCGCGGATATATCAATTTTATCTACATACTCCAATACCTTGACCTTATCCCCTGCATTATGTCGGATCAAAGCTGTAATACCAACAATTGCATTCATGGGTGTGCGAATGTCATGGGACACATTGGATAGAAAATCTGTTTTCGCCTTATTTGCATTTTCCGCTGTCTGTAAAGCTTCTGTTGCAATATTCTTTGCCTCTTTCAGATTCTGATTCGATGCTTCCAATTCCTTCATCGCCTGTATTTGAAGTTCATTATTTCTTTTTTCATATTTTGCTTTTTGATCTGCGATACTGAGTCTGGAAACACTGTAAAATAATCCGGCAAAGAGTAAAATGATAAAGCCTACCATAAACATTGTTGTAAATGATACCGCTTTCTGATACTCTGTCAGGGTATTATCGACAACACCTTTTGCCACAATACAGATCAACATGGAATGGTTGCTTTCTATCGGACAGTAGCCAAGATAATAGGGCGATTTTCCACCCAAAAGCTCTACTCCCTGTTCTCTGGCTGCAAGTCTTTTTTGAAGTGTTTCTGCCTCACCTTCTGTGATAGCCTGGCTCTTCCTTAAGTGCTTTAACAGAGAATAATTCCGGAAAAATACATCTTTACTCTGATTCGTATATGTAATGTTTCCCTCGTTATCCAACAGAAACAGATAGGCATTTCCATGATATCCCTTAAGCTTTAGCATAGAATCTAATTTTGCATGATTATATGCCGTTCCAATTGCGGTATACGTTTTTCCATCAATGCGATATGGCTGACATGAAATCGCAACCAAATAAGCACCGTTTTGTATTTCTTCATGATTCCAGGCAACCAGTTTTGCAATATTATGTCCGTTCCTTAAATCCAACAGAAGCTTACTTGGAATATCAATCCGCATTTTCGTTCCGTCTGCAGTGATTGCCTTACCATTTTCCTGAAGAAACAGGAGTGTACTTTCCGATTCCCTTTCCCACGCCTCAAAAAATTTACGGTTTTCTTCTGTTTCCAGGGACAGTTCCTTTTTCTGAAGCAGATAGCCTTCCACCAAATGCAGCTGGCTATAGTATCCATTTGTCTGAAGTTCATAGGTCTGCTGCATTTGTTCTACAACAGCTCCCATACTCATTTTTCCGTTTTTCTCGATATAGCTGTTCATCCTGTTCATAAGATGCTTTATAAAGACTATGCTTGAAAGAAGGAGAAGCCCTATCAGGAACGGAACAATTACTTTTTTTCTTTTCACTGCTGCTTGTTCCATCTGCACTTTATTTTTCAACCTCTATGTAATCCTCCGGTGCCAACGGCTGCTGTCCTTTTTCCATAAATGCAGTCCACGCACTGGATAACGTCATATCCGGAAGCTGTTTTATCCTACATCCCGGAGTTGCTTTTTCCAAAATAGACCTTGTGACATCTGTAAGAAGAATGGAATATTCCTTTTCTTTGTCTATTTTTTCCTGATCTACCACGATATCTTTTAACAAAAATCCGTTTTCTTCCTTTTGGACGGTTATTTTCATCCCGGACAGAATGGGCAATTCGTATTTATTTGTTATAGAAAATTCATCCTCTGTATGATCCAGATAATTCTCTACAAGCTTCCAAACCTGTTCCCCGTTTATTTTTGCAAAATACAGAGAGGTGTCTGAGCTCTTTGCTGTCATCAGAGCAACACGACTGCTGGTACATTCTCCCATATAAATAGAAGCGGTGAAATAATAATATGGTGCAATAGCCAACTGCGCATTGTTTTCAACTCGGACCGTAGTTAAAATAGAGGATGCCGCATCACGTCCATTTTTATCATTCAGTGCTATGGAATACTCCCGGTCAAAATTTACCACTGCCTTTTCTTCTGTATCCTCCGCGTTCATTGCACTGCGGAAAGCATCATATGCCTGGGCTTCATCCATCTCGCCTGACAACAAACCATGAATAGCTTCCAGACTGGCAGGAAAGGATTTTTGAGCAGAATATCGGATATAAATGGAATTACTTTTCATTTCATCTTCCAGACCGGATATATCCTGCATCATCGTCGGAACATTGGTATTCAATGAGATCACACATCTTCCATTGGCGATCAGCCTTTGTCCCTCTTCTGAGATCATGCAATCCAGCACATCCAATGCAGTCTCCAGCTTTTCCTGATCTTTTTCCAGGTCTTTATTGAATGCAATATTTAAAGACGGAGTCATATACACAAAGGCTTCCTCTGAGGTCTGGGAAAAATAAGGAATGCAGATCAGCTGCGCGTCCATCTGTGTCTGCAGCTGCTGCATAAGTGCCGGATATCCGTGGAACATTGCTGCTTTTCCTTCTACAAAGGTCTGGTATGCAATATCCGCATTAACAAGAATATCGTCTTTCCCCAAATGAGAGTCTTTTAAAAACCTGCTGGTTTCTGAAAAAATACGTTTCCATAATCCATCGTCAAATTTTACTTCCCTCGATGAGGTTTCTGCGCCGCTTCGCCATTCAATTCCATCCAGACTTGTGAATTCCCCAATGGCACCCGCCTGAATCACTTCATGGGCAGACCAGTCTTCTGCAAGATCCAGGGAATAGGGTTTGATTCCATTCTCATAAAATTGCTGGCAGGCCTCTGCATATTCCTGATAATTTGACGGGATTTTTATACCATACTGATCAAACAGTGTCTTATTGGCAATGATCGTCTGCGGCAGACCACAGACAGGCAGCCATTGAATTTCATTGTCAGAATTTTTATAATATTGCAATGCATAGGAATAATACCTGGAAACAACATCATAACCGCAAAAATCCATAAGATACGGCTGTAAATCCTGTGCATCTGTTCCGGAGAACCGCCGCACCGTTATCACATCCGGCAGCTCGCCATGTTCTTCCATATAACTATATAAATCGGTATCATTGTTACCAACGATAAACTCTATGTCTTGATCCGGAAGCTGTTCATGAATATAAGGTACCAGATTTTTGATCAAAGAATTTTCCCAAAGATATACGGTAAGCGGCTCTTCTTTGGATACCGCTCCTGAAGACTCACCGCATCCAAACAAAACAGCCGCGCCGACAAGCACAGCCGTCATAAACGCAGCCAGGTCATATTTTCTGTTTTTCATGTGTCTGCTTCCCCATTTTCCCGCTTAAAGCCCGTGCTGATTACAATAGAATGCACGCTCTGCGGGCATTCTATTGTAATGAATAAAAACATGAGTTTTATTATAGCACTTCATATTTTCTCATGTCTATATTTTTGAAAACTTTTCCCTTTTGGACAGGAAAAAGGACGAAATCTATTTTGCCCGAAAACTCCGGAGATTTCGTCCTATCAATTATAAATCCCTGCATATCCCTCTTCATCAAAATAATAAAAACTGCTCGTTTTTTCGATAACGACTCCTTCAACAAATGAACGTTTTCTTTGAACTGCCACACAAAAAACAACGCTACATAATAATATTACAATGGATATACCGACGATAATTCATTTTTTCATTCTATTGCTCCGCTTTATTATTGAATTATTTTTTATTTGTGCTTTTTATTTCCGCTACCAGTTCTTCATACTTACGTTCGTCAATGATATATTTCCGTTTAATCAATATATAAGCAGCTCCTATAGAAATTACCGGAACAGCTACAATTCCAAGACGCAATATAAATCTTTGTCCGGCATCTGCTGTCTGGATAAATTTATCTGCCTGTACAATTACATTTTCCGAAGTAAGTTCTCCTGTACCAGCTTTTATTTCTAATCCGGATATTTTCTGACTGATTGCATAGATATTGCTTATAATCAGTATTAACGCAACAACCGCCTGATCAACCGCACTGGCCAGCTTTGTTGCAAAAGATCTTACTGCTGAGATAATACTGTCATGTCGTTCATGAAACCGGACTTCATCATACTCTATGGTATTATTTAACATGACAATCATCGTCATATTGAATGCTCCCTGCGAAAAGAAGATTAGAAAACCGATGATATTCAGTAAAACAACACTTTTTGGTAAAATGTAGCCTACACTCATAAAAAGCATATACCCAATGACTGTAATGATGGTAGCTGCAGTTATAATCTGATTTCGTGTGAATTTTGAGGAAAGCCACGCAAAAGATGCCTCTGATATCAGCGTTCCTAATCCATACATAATTGTAAACCAAAATACAAGACTGCCACCTACAGAATATCCAAATTCAAAATAAAAGAAATTCATTCCAATCATAATCAGAAGAGCATTTCCGATTTGGAATAATAAACATGCAATTCCAATCACTATCAACTGATCATTTCTCAGGAATATATGAAACATATCTTTTAATGACAGTGTTCTCTTCTTTTCCGGTCGTTTTCTCTCTTTTACTCCAAACACTGTAAGCAGCTGGAAACCAATAAAACAAAAAGCAATCACAATCGCAGCCGTCCGATATGCCATAATCGCATTTCCAGCTACCATATCAGGGAGCAGACCTGCAACAGAAAACTGTCCGATACAGATAAAAATTCCCTGTACGGTTACCAGCCAGTTCCGTTCTCCCGGATCTGATGTAAGACTCGGCAGCATTCCCCAATAGGCAATATCATTCATTGTGTAAGTCATTCCCCATAAAAGATATCCCACTCCAAAAAATGCAACAAATCCCCATCCTTCCGGCCTTACTGTAAACAAGCAGATAATTATCAGGCTGTTTAAAATTACTCCTATAAAAATCCAAGGTTTAAATTTTCCGGCTTTCAAATGCGAATTTTCAATAATAATTCCCATCATTGGATCATTAATGGCATCCCACAGCAGACACACTACCATAATTGCTGATATTACTGCATATTGGGCAACTGTCAGTTTCATCGTATATTGAATATATGTAAGAAGAAACATAGAGACAAGTGCATACGCCATATCTCTTCCGGTTGCTCCTATACAATAGCTCCATTTTGTGCGCTTATCCAATTTATTGTTTTCCATATACGACTCCCCCTCTCCCTATTTCTTCAGCAGTCTTTTAAAAGCTTGCAAATATTTTTTATTAGCATTGTAAACTAACATATCGATTAACTTCGGAGTTGCAATTCCACCACTGGTTGCAATCAGTCCTTCCAGATTTCCTTCTTCGACTCCCATTTTTACCATTTTAAAGGCCGGGTCCCGCTCTGATTTTCCCCGAAGTATAATCTTAAGTCCGATATGTACGACTCCACGAACAAATTTTCCAAACATTGAGAAATTTACCACATCCTGATAGGAATCGTAAACCGTATACTCTCCACGCTTTTTTTCTTTGTCATGTTTCGGTTCACCGCCTAATAGCTGATAAAATTGTTCTGCACTGATTTCCATTCCATGTGGCTGCTCTCTAAAATAATCCGGAAACAGTTCTCTTTCATTTCTAAAATAACTATTTCCTACTACTTCCATATTCGCCTTTAATTGCAAATCATGTACCGATGCTCCGATACAGATCTGATATTTGCCGCTTAACATGGAAAAGGCTTTTTTCTCTACATCATAGACGGAAAAACTTCTTTCATCCAGCTCCAGTATAACTTCTTTTTCTTCTCCCGGATGCAGATATATTTTTTGAAATCCCTTTAGTTCTATATGGCTTCTGATAACATCTGATTCAATCGGGCAGATATATAACTGTGCTATTTCTGCTCCACTCACTTTTCCGATATTTTTAATTTTAAAACGAATTTGTATCTTTCCACCACTATATACTTCCGGTACATTCAATTCCGAATAGGAAAAAGAAGTATAGGAAAGTCCATAACCAAACGGATATTTTACCGGAACATGGAATGTCTCATAGTAACGATAACCTACAAAAATGCTTTCCCTGTATTCTACATCATCATTCGGAGGTGCAAAATATCTCCATGCCGGAGTATCTTTTTCTGAAAACGGAATTGTCTCTGCCAATTTACCGGATGGATTCACCTCTCCACTGATTAAGTCAGCAACAGATTCCCCTACAGCCTGTCCTCCGAGGTACATGTGAAGAATTGCTCCTACATTCTTTTCAAAACTAAAATCCATAGGCGCACCACCGAAACTAATTGCTGCAATATGATCTTTTCCGACAGTTTCTGCAATTTCAGCCAACAGCTCTTCCTGATTTTGAGGGATTTTAAGATTTTTCCTGTCGTATCCTTCTCCTTCGTAAGATTCTGTAAGACCGATAAAATATAGAATCACACAATCCTTTTTTCTATATTCCTGTTTCAGTTTTTCTATCGTATCCTGTAGTTGCTTTTCTTCTAATTCTTCCTTTTCATTCTGATATCCCTGTATATAAGTTACCTGATATCCTTTTTCACGTATTGCTTCAATCGCATTTGTCATCTTCGTCGGCTGGATATGACTGCTCCCACCTCCCTGAAATCGCATCTGCCTGGCAAGCTCTCCAATAATGATTACCTTCTTCTCTTTTCCAATTGGCAAAACACTATTATTTTTCAAAAGCACTGCACTTTCATTTTCTAGTTTACGTGCCACCTGATTCTGTTCTTCCATATCTACCTCATAATTTTCTTCTATATTTTTATGAAGTGATACAAAATTCTGCAGAACATTCTTAGTCCAGTTATCCAGTTCCTGACCCGTAATCCGGCCATCCTTATACGCTTCTTTTAACACATCTGTGTGGAAGCCTTTCGGATCTGGCATTTCCAGTGTCAGACCATTTTTCATACAGCTTACAATATCATTTGCTGCTCCCCAATCCGACACCACACCACCTTGATATTTCCATTCTTTTCTCAGAACATCTGTCAGTAAGTATTTATTTCTTGCTCCAAATTCGCCATTAATCCTGTTGTATGAAGCCATTACAGAAGTCGGTTTTGCTTTTTTCACAACTTCTTCAAAAGCCGACAGATATATTTCCCTAAGAGTTCTTTCATCAATCTGGCTATTGGATGTCATTCGTCTTGTTTCCTGTGAATTAACAGCATAATGCTTTAAGCTCGTACCTATTCCAAGACTCTGTACACCTTCGATATATCCCGTTGCCAGCTTTCCTGTCAAATACGGATCTTCACTGAAATATTCAAAATTTCTTCCGCATAAAGGAGAACGCTTGATATTGATTCCACAGCCTAGCACAATGGATATCTGCTCTTTTTTTGCTTCTTTCGCAATCGCTTCACCCATCTTTTTAACAATAGCAGGATTCCAACTGCAGGCTATTGCACTTGCAGTTGGAAAACAGGTTGCTGGCTTACTGGTTTCAATATCCCCAACCTTTTCCTGCTCCAGTTTTCGAATCCCATGTGGTCCGTCTGTCATCATAATAGAGGGGATTTTTCCATTACAGTCATAAGTATGCCAGTCACCAACACCGCCTAAAAGCCGGATTTTTTCATCTATTGTTAACTGTTCACATATTTTATCAATGTTCATGGCTTATCCCCTCTTTCAAAGTCCATATCTAATGCCAATATTCTGTCGAATTGCGTCCATATCATTTTATTACGCCATTTTTATAAGGCGGAAGTGCATTGGTAACATATCCCGATGTATTATGTGTCGTTGTACCATCTACTGCTTTTCCCCAAATATCATACGCTCCATTTACTCCATGCAGATCCGTACAATCATTGAGTGCATCTGCAATTCCCAGGGGACTAAATGCATCTCCATTAAATACAACCTCTCCAGATCCTTTGTTATGACACAAATGTGCATGAGTATCGCTGTTCCGATAATGTTTTCACCACTTGACGGTCTCGCCATCACGTTCGATGTCGTTATTGGATTCCCATCCTCGTCATAAAAATCAATATTTACATCTGCTTCCGGAAACGGATTATTTCCTTCTGTAAGTTCCAGTTCAAACCGGCATGTTTCATCCACATTATCTTTCCAAACCAGTGAAGTTCCCTTAATTCCAACATATTTCTTTTTTACATAAGAATAAAAAGAAAAGGAATTATCTTCATACTGCTCTACTTTAAACCGTGTCCTATCTGACAATGTCGTCTGTATCTGCCTGCGCTTCATATCCAGTTTTATTTCCAAGCAAGTATTTCCCATTACTGATAGACTTGATTTTAAAATAATGGTTGGCCAGTGAATAAATACTTTGTTCCGAAGAACTTTCTGTTGCTGCATAACAATTACTTGGATATGCAAAACCACCAACAGAAGTTCCAACTAACAAACATTGCCAGTAAAAAAATTACTTCTTTTCGTTTTATAGCATCTATCTCCTCTCTTTTAATCTATTAATTGTATTTTATCTATTTCCGGCATATAATTATATTGATTTATCGTGTTTTATGTCAATTTATCGTGTTTTTGACAAGAGGAATTACCTATGTATAAAATGAAGTCAGACATCAATTTTTCACTCACACATGAAATGTTGGAAAATGCAGAAAATGAACGGATACATACATCTTATGCACAGGAAAAGGCAATTCTCGAATGTGTTTCAAACGGAGATATTCATGCATTGGAGAATACCTATTATTCACTCCCAACAACTGTTTACGGAAAGATGACCTCTTCCAATTCCAAATTAAAATTACTTTTTTATGCAAGTATTGCTAATACAACTTTAGTTACCAGATATGCCATCGAAGGAGGACTTAATGAGGAAACTGCTTTTTCCTTAAGTGATGTATATATACGAAAAATGGAACAATGTACCGATGTTGACGCTTTAATGAAATTAAATGAACAGATGGCTATTGAATTTACGCTTCGTGTTGCTGAGGCAAAAAAGACGCCAAAAAACTACTATTCACCAGCTATTTCTCGCGTCATTGATTATATCTATCATGGAAAAAATAAAACTTTAACCTTAAATCAACTGGCATCTTTAGTTAATTTAACACCTAAATATCTGTCTGCCCTGTTCCATAAAGAAACCGGACAGACGCTTACTGTTTTTATCCATAAAGTTCTTATCGAAAAGGCAAAAAATTTGCTGGCACATTCTGACTACAGTCTGGGCGAAATCAGTACTTACTTGAATTTTTCATCTCAAAGTTATTTTATTTCTATTTTTAAGCGATACACTGGTATAACCCCTGGACAATATCGTAAACTGCACCGCCAGATTAGTTGGTAAAGTAAAGAATAAAATAAGAATATTGATGATTAAACGTTACTATCGCCAGAACTTTTCTCATCTTGGAGATAAAAGAAAGCTACCAGTTATTTATTTAATGTTGTACTAGTCGCCCGCTAAATCAGGCCTGCTACTTTCTTCCATCCTCTAACTTATCATTTTCTTCTTGTTCTTGAATATATTTTCTTACCGTTTCTTCATTCACATTACCTACTGTAGAAACAAAATATCCTCTTGCCCAAAAATGTCTGTCTCCCCATTTTGTCCGATACTCAGGATGTCTGTCAAACAACATCATTATAGCATAGGAGTTTTTTAATACTCTAGGTAACGCTCCGGCTTTGCCTCGGCCCCCATTTTGATTATTCCGGGGATCTCTGAGCCACCTGTCCGGACTTTGAGAGCCACCATTCCGGAGAATGAGCGCCATATATTCCGGTAATTCAGAGCCGCCTTATTGGGCTCTATTACATATATTTCCTTTATACTGTAAATACACACCTTTGGTGTGAATACAGATAAAGGAGGTCGTAAGTTATGACCAAGTATCGTGAAATCCTACGCTTGAAAAGCTTAGGATTCAGTGAGAGGAACATCGCACAGAGTTGCGGTGTATCCAGAAACACAGTCGCTAAGGTTTTGAAAAAGGCAGCGGAAATCAATCTTTCATGGCCGCTGGATTTCGACATGACCGACAGCGCACTAGAGGAGCTGATGTTTCCTAAGGATAAGTCGGCAACGAATAAACGCATGCCAAACTTTGACTACATCCGCAAAGAACTTCTGCGGAACGGCGTAAACAAAAAGCTTCTCTGGGTAGAATACTGCGAGGAGTGCCGCATGAGCAGCGAAGAGCCTCTAATGTATTCTCAGTTCTGCTACTATATCCAGAAGGATGAAGAAAAACGCAGGGCTACCATGCATATCCCCAGAAAACCAGGTGAACAGATTGAAGTTGACTGGGCCGGTGATCCTGCTCACATCATTGATCCGGACACCGGGGAAATCACGGATGCATGGATATTTGTAGGTGTATTAACTTACAGTCAGTATGCTTTTGTAAAAGCATATATGAATGAGAAAACCGACAACTGGATCAAAGCTCATGTCCAGATGTTTGATTTCTTTGGCGGTGTCACACCTATGCTCGTTTCTGATAACTGTACAACCGCAGTGAATCATAAAAAGAGTGACTGGTACAACACTGCCTTAAACACAACTTATCATGAGATGGCAGAACATTATAATCTTGCCATCCTTCCGGCCAGAGTCCGGAAACCTAAGGATAAACCGAATGTAGAGGGATCAGTAGGAAAGATATCCACATGGATAACAGCAGCCCTTCGCAATGAGCAGTTTTTCTCTCTTGCAGAATTGAATGCTTCAATCCGTGAAAAACTGGATGCCTACAATGCCCGTAAATTCCAGAAAAAGGAATGTAGCAGACTCAGTTTATTTCTTGGGGAAGAAATGCCATTACTGGCGCCGTTGCCTGCTACACCTTTTGAACTGGCTGAGTGGAAACAAGCCACCGTCCAGTTTAACTATCACATCGCAGTAGACAGAATGTTCTACTCCGTGCCTTATCAGTATATCAAAAATAAGGTTGATGTGCGTATAACAGATACAACGGTTGAAATATTTTATAATCACAATCGTATTGCCTCTCACAGACGGCTCTATGGAAGAAGCGGTCAGTATTCTACAGTGACAGAACATATGCCACCGGAACACCAGAAATATCTGGAATGGAACGGTGAACGGTTCCGTAAGTGGGCTGATTCGATTGGAATTAACACAAGTAAGGTTGTCGATGCAATACTTACCTCCGGCAGGATTGAACAGCAATCCTACAGAAGCTGCATGGGATTATTGAAACTGGCAGAAAAACATTCGCCAGAAAAACTGGAACAGGTCTGCGCCACGGCGCTCTCTTATTCCGGTAAACCCAGCTATAAAAGTATCAAAAATCTATTGGCCGCAACAAAGGATGAACCTGATACCGGATCAGAATCATCTCAGGCAGTAAAACCACACGGCATAACCAGAGGAGCCAGATACTATGGAGGTAAACAAGCATGACAAATCAAAGTACAATCGATAAACTTATTGAAATGCGTCTGACTGCTATGGCAGATGCATTCCGCATCCAGATAGATGATCCTGCAATGAAGGAAGTTCCATTCGAAGATCGGTTCGGCATGCTTGTTGATGTCGAATACAGCAACCGTAAAAACAATCGTCTGAAAAGACTGATCCGTCAGGCTGAGTTTGAACAGCCGGATGCCAGCATCGCAGCGATCGATTACCATTCTGGACGAAAGCTGAACAAAGCACTGATCAACCGTCTGGCAACCTGTGAATACATTACAGAATACCGGAACATCTTTATTACTGGAGCAACTGGGAGTGGTAAAACTTATATGGCCTGTGCTTTTGGTATGGAAGCATGCAAGCGCTATTACTCAGTACGGTATGTACGACTTCCCGATCTATTATTGGACTTACAGACTGCCAGGGACAATGGGACTTTCGCAACTGTCCTGAAGAAATATACCAAGCCAATAGTATTGATCATTGATGAGTGGCTGCTTCTTAAACTGACAGAAGCTGAAGCCAGAAATCTTTTTGAACTGATACATAAAAGACGTAAAAAATCTTCAACGATCTTTTGTTCTCAGTTCCGTGAAAGTGAATGGTACCAGCAAATCTGTGATGGTGAAAGTACTCTTGCCGATGCCATCATGGATCGTATATCGTATGATTCCTATAAGATTGATATTGAAAGTGTTGACCCGTCTAAAGACCTCTCTATGAGAGAAGTATATGGACTGGATCCAGCAATGGCAAAGTAAACTTAATAAACAAAATGGAGTGGCTCCGTTAGTCCGGACAGGTGGCTCTCGCCACACCGGACTGGCGGCTCTGCCGTACCGTAATATTCAAACAATTTGTGGAAAAATTGCAGAACAGATTCTTAAAGTAGCTATAAACAGTGTAGATTCAACCTGTATATATTGGCATCACCAACCCCAAATTCCTGATGCGGTAAGAAATCTTCATAAGGAAGTAAATACAATTTCCGAAAATAAGTGAAAATTCTAATTTCCCAGCTAAGCTGTGGAGGGTAGGTATAAGTGACGATAATGTTAATAAAAGCCTGCTGTTATATAATGAGTATGGTGTCGGTAACCGACTCATTGTACTATAGCAGGCTTTTTTATATGGAAAAAAAGTTTATGATACATGAGATATAAATACCAGTATCATATAGTTTTATACCAGAATATAGAAAAAGCAGTTATATGGGAAGGTGTGTGCCGATGTACGAGAAATCATCTTTGGACGGGATTTTCTTACCGACATAGTACTCCTGACAGTGTTTTCGGGAGTACGGAAGGGTGATAAAGAAGAATGATATAAATCCGCTTTACCGCGAAAGAGGCAGAGGGACAGGCAAATTTCATACACTTCACAGACGGGTGTATTTTTTCATGTTTTTTTTAGCATGGAAAATGCACCTGTTTTTTTCTGCCCTTTTTTTTGAAAACAGAACCAGAGGCCCGCCGGGTGTCCTTCATTTCAGACAAATCACGAAATGGAGGACATTTGCATGTCAGAATGGAGAAAAATACGGGTAAAGGATTTTTATAAGGACGCTGTCGGGGAAACGGAATACGCCTATGTGTCAAAGGAAGTCTATGAGGCGCTGGCAGATACGTTCCGAAAGGAGGCGCACGCAGAGCAGATGAGAGATCTGCGGCATACCACCTCAGACGGTTATACAGAAGGAGAAACGGAAGACCTGATGGCGGTTCCAGAGGAGACGCTGGAGGATAAGGTCATCCGGCAGATGGATATGGAAATCCTGCAGAAAGCGATGCAGACACTCACTGAAGTTCAGAAAGAGCGGCTGCATCTTTATTTTTTTGAGGGAATGACTACCAGAGAGATTGCAGAAAAACAGCATACAAACCAGAACGCTGTGTGGAAGACCATTCAGGGAGCAGTAAAAAAGTTAAAAATTTTTTTTGATTGAGGGTGGTCAAAACGCATTTTAGTGTGAGTACCTTATGAGAGGAACTTTTCCGGACGGTTGGTCTCTTCCGGAAACCTCTCTTGTACCGCCTGTAGATATGCTTCAGGTGGGGCGCACTTTGACAAACGCCGGAGAGGGTATTTTGGTATCAGGCTCCGAGAGCAGGCACAGAATCACGCTGCAGCCTGCCAGCCATATCCAGCAGTTCAGATACGTTAGCCATTTAAGGAGCCGTAACCGGGGCGCAGCGACACTCCTGCAGCTGTGGCAGAATTTTTTTCTGCCTGTGCTGTGAAAAAGATAACATCTAAGGAGCCGAGCGGGAAAGCCGGGGTACAGCCTGTCTGTGGCGGACAGGTGCGAAGAGGGAAATGGCCTATAATGATACTCCTTGAGATTAGCCAGCACGCAGTGGTGGAGGTGAGATTCCTGTGATGTCTGTCTGCCCCTTAAAGGGCAGGAGCCGCAGACAGTCTGGACTGACTGCCCTAAGGAATGCCCATTTAGGGAGGAGGCAGGAAATTCTTTTTTTGCTTTCTTCTGTCTTTGCGGCGTTCCGGCTCCGGGGAGTAGTGTCGAATAGGAGCAGATCACTTTAAAAATGAAGTGAAGGATTATGGCAGTAAGACTTAATTACAGAAACCATGCGGCGGAGG
>ERZ780168.1126-NODE-1126-length-29696-cov-5.195034_pt1 | contig 29696 bp, 28 predicted proteins | sample MGYA00510981_ERZ780168 | MGnify/ENA primary metagenome ERZ780168 (study PRJEB29588, sample SAMEA2158769) | human gut metagenome | biome: human gut; feature: human-associated habitat; material: faeces | place: Denmark | collected 2008/2010 ...
CGGTATGAGCAGCCATTCCAACCAGATGCGGGAGATGCGGAGGCGGTCCCTATTTTTGTGATATTAAGCCCAATATGCTGAGGAGGTGTATTCTGTGAAAACATATTGCAGACAGGAAATCAGCCGTGGTGACATTTACTATGCTGACCTGCGGCCAGTCATCGGGTCTGAGCAAGGTGGTATCCGTCCGGTACTCATTCTGCAGAACAATGTGGGCAACCGCCACAGCCCCACAGTGATCGCAGCCCCCATCACCAGCAAGATGGGAAAACCGCGGCTGCCTACACATGTTTGTTTGAATAGGCAAGCGAATGGATTGAGCTGTGGTTCCGTTATCCTTTTGGAGCAACTTCGCACTATTGATAAGTCCAGGCTCAGAGAGCGCGTTGGAGCATTGGACACCTCCGAGATGAAACAGATTGACTGGGCGCTTGGGGTCAGCGTCGGTCTGGCGGAAGGATATCGGTAGAATAGGTCAATTTATGAACATTTATTCTGTTGGTATTGGTGAATAGATGTTGCCGCCTTACTTGTGGTATTGTTTGAAAAAGCACTTGGGAATAGGAAAACGAGGTGAAGCAAGAGTGGAGTACCGAAAAGTTTACTTCCGGATTCGCAGCCGCTATCAGTTCGATTCCGGCTGGCCGGCTGAGACTGACGCCGCCAAATTTCATGAAGAAAGCCGCAGCCTGTTCCAGAGTGCGGGCTGGGATCTACAGCCCGGTGGGGACAGCACATCTGATACCGTTACGAAAGGCTGGCAGGAGTTATACCTGCATCCGATGAACTTTAGTGGTATTATAGAGATGGACGAGATCCCAGCCATCCAAGAACTGCTGAAGGATGCGAAATCGTTCTGCTGCTATGGCTTCGACTGCTACGAGAGGTATTGGGATATTACTGATGAGGAATATCTGGCACAGTTGGAGACCAAGCGCGAGGAGATCACACATGAAATCCTGGAACGGTGCCGGACAAAACGGAAAAACCTGTATATCACAGGCCCGGTTGCTTTAAATGTCGCTCAAAAGTTCTCTGTACACAGGCTCTGTGATAAAGAAGGCAAGCATAATCTTGCCAACCGCTTCGTGGGCGAACTGATGGAGCAGCTTGTTCAAGATGGTCTGCTGGTGACAAGGAAAACCAGAAACGGTCCTGGTGTCCGCACGGCAACCGATGCAGAAATTAGCTCCCCACTACCAGGGCAGCAGCAAATGACCCTGTAAATCGAGGTGCGATGGAATGGCAATTTATATTACGGGAGATACTCACGGCGACTTCCAACGCTTTGGGAGCAAATACTTCCCACAGCAGAAGGAGATGAGCCGGGAGGACTATGTGGTCGTCGCGGGTGATTTTGGAGGACTGTGGGATGGAAGCCAGAAAGATCAATATTGGTTGGACTGGCTGAACAAGAAGCCCTTCACCACCCTGTTCGTGGATGGGAACCATGAGAATTTTGACTTGCTGAACACTCTACCAGAAAAAGAATGGAATGGCGGACGGGTCCATGTGGTGCGGGAGCATGTCCTGCACCTTATGCGGGGACAGGTCTTCAACTTCGGCGGCCTCACCTGGTTCACAATGGGCGGTGCGGCCTCCCATGATATTCAGGATGGAATTCTCGATCCAGCCGATCCGGACTTCGAACACTGGTATTGGCTGATGCGCCGGATGCGATCCATGTTTCGGGTCAAGGGGGTAAGTTGGTGGGCCGAGGAAATGCCCAGCCAAGCGGAATACCAAGAAGCCCTGGCAAACTTGGAACGGGTCAACTGGACGGTAGACTGTGTTCTCACCCACTGCGCTCCCAGCGGTGTGGTGCAGAAGATCAATCCATCCTATGGAACGGATGAACTGACGGACTTTCTTGAAATGGTCAGCCAGCGGTGTAAATTCGCCTACTGGTTTTTCGGCCATTACCATGAGAATCGAATCATAGATCAGAAATACATCCTCCAGTGGGAGAAGATATCTGAACTGAGTTTTTAATCGCAATGGATCAGGGAATGGGTAACCAGCATTCCCTGGTTTTTTATTCTGAACGGAGTGGAAGACGCCAAATGAGCAAAGAGATAGGCTACACAAAGGGGAAAAAGCGATTTTACATATGGTAGAGCATAGGCGATATTTTGTTATCAGGAGGAAAAAATGACATTTGAAATTAAAGATTATTTTGAGACACCCGTTATATTGGAGCCGAGGGTGGAATTGTACACGGTTTATGATTTTATGGGCAAGGAACTGCCTGGCCTTGCGATTGTTCTTGATATGCCTATCCAAGGAGCAGATGAGAAAGAACAGTTCGCTATTCTTACAAAATCTTTTGGAGAATTTATTGGCTTGAAAAACAGTGCATATGTCGATATAAACAACTGTCCCTTTGCGCCGCAGCTGCTCAATCGTGGATTTGCTAAAGATACTGGGCTCTACAAAGAAAGTGGGTTCTGCTCCTACCCTTTATGGACATTTGATGAAACCGTTCTGAAAGAAACCGGCGGTGAGAAGTACGAGAGATACGCACGGGCTTATGACGAGTATATGGAGTCCTCTTTTATAGGAATGATGGGTGCGGAAGATGAAACAGGCGAAGAAATATGTACAGGAATGATGATGTAATAAGTCCATAATACAGTCCGTGGCTGAACTGAGGAATACCAAGAGGCCCTGGCTAACTCGGAATGGGTCAACTGGACAGCGGACTGCGTTCTCGCCCACTGCGCTCCCAGCAGCGGAGTAATGACGCATACGGAGTGGCCCGAAGGCCGCTCTTGCTGTATATCCCGGAATGATTGTGGAATAGACGAACAGCCCGTCCTGTGATATGATGGTAGTAAGTCAAAAAGATTGGAGGACAGGCTAATGCCGGAAAAACAGAAGAAAACCATTCGGGAATTGACCCTCATGCTGATGTACCTGACCTCCTGGGAGGAACGGGATACACCGGAAATGCGGGCGGTCAAGAAAAAGGAACTGGAAAAGTATCCCCTTGCCCGCCGATGCTGGAAGGGCTATGATCACGACCTGCTGGACAAACTTTCAGAGGAAGGGCTGATCAACGCTGCCGGGCGAACCTATCCCGCCCTCATCACACCGGAGGGAGAAGCCGAAGCTCGGAAACTGCTGGCCCAATATGGAATTGATACAGAAGAAAGAAGGCGTTGCAGTGCGGAACGATAAACAAGAACAGGCGATCCGATCCAGCGCAGCGGAATACCTGACCTTTGTGGCCGCTACCGGTGACAGTACAGAGAGCATGGAAATGCGCTATGAGGATGAGAATATCTGGCTGACCCAGAAGATGATGTCGGCTCTCTATGATGTGGATGTTCGGACAATCAATGAGCACATCCAGAAGATCTATGAGGATGGTGAGCTGACAGAGGAGGCAACTATCCGGAATTTCCGGATAGTTCAAACTGAGGGCTCCCGTCAGGTTAGCCGCCAGGTGAAGCACTACAATCTGCAGATGATCATTGCGGTTGGATTCAAGGTCAACAATGACCGGGCGGTCCAGTTCCGCAAGTGGGCCAATACCATCGTTAAGGACTACACTATTCAGGGCTGGGCCATGGACAGTGACCGGTTGAAAAACGGGGGTAGTGTACTTACCAAGGAATACTTCGACCACCTTCTGGAGCAGATCCGGGAGATTCGGATGTCTGAACGCAAGTTCTACCAAAAGATCACCGACATCTACGCCACGGCTCTGGATTATGATAAATCAGCCAAAACCACACGCCTGTTTTTTTCCGAGGTACAGAACAAACTCCACTGGGCGATCCACCGTCATACTGCGGCGGAGTTGATCGTGGAGCGAGCCAACGCTGAAAAACCTCACATGGGCTTAACTTCCTGGGAGCAGTATCCAAACGGAAAAATACAGAAGTATGATGTGTCCATTGCTAAAAACTATCTTTCCAGAGAGGAACTGCAGGCGCTGGAACGCATTGTGACCATGTACCTGGACTATGCGGAATACCAGGCAGGCCGCCATATCCCTATGACCATGCAGGACTGGTCACAGCGGCTGAATCGCTTCCTGGAATTCAATGAGCATGAGATCCTCCACGACACCGGCCGGGTGACGCATGAGATCGCCAAAGCCTTCGCAGAGAGCGAGTTTGAAAAATACCGGATTGTGCAGGATCGCATGTTTGAAAGCGACTTCGACCATTTCCTTGCCTTGGAGGAACAAGCAGAGAGAAAGAATGACTGACAAAAGAGAGCCGCCGGTTTCCAGACTGGCGGCTCTCTTTTACAGTTGCGGCAGAAAGATGGAGGCATATCGCTTTAGGAATCACAGCATTCTGTGCTGGTTTTCCAATGGGTACAAGATGGTGTTTTTTCACAATAGAACGACCAGAACAAATGTGCTATAATGACTTTGAAAATGTGTTGGAAGATAAAGAGGAAGGGGTGACCGAAGCATGAAGGAGCGAACCTACATTTGCTGTGATCTAAAATCGTTTTACGCAAGTGTGGAGTGCATCGAGCGTGGGCTGAATCCACTGGACACCAACCTCGTGGTGGCGGACCTGAGCCGCACTGAAAAGACCATCTGTCTGGCGGTCACACCTTCCCTGAAGGCTTATGGCATTTCCGGCCGGGCCAGGTTGTTTGAGGTGATCCAACGGGTCAAGGAGGTCAATAACCAACGGCAGCGGAATACCCCTGGCCGGCAGTTCACCGGCGCTTCCTCTCACGACCCGGAGGTACGGCGAAATCCTTCCCTGGCCCTCGACTATATCGTGGCTCCACCCCGGATGGCCCACTATATTGACTGGAGCACCCGCGTCTACAGCGTTTACCTCAAGCATGTGGCGCCGGAGGACATCTACCCATACAGCATCGATGAGGTGTTCATCGACGCCACCAGCTACCTGCAGACCTACCATCTGTCGGCCCGTGAATTTGCCCGGAAAATCATCCTCGACATTCTGCAGACGACCGGTATCACTGCTGCTGCGGGCATTGGGACGAATCTGTATCTGGCCAAGGTCGCCATGGACATTGGCGCGAAGCATGTCCCCGCCGATGAATACGGCGTCCGCATCGCAGAACTGGATGAGATGGGCTATCGCCGCTCCTTCTGGACCCACCGTCCGCTCACCGACTTCTGGAGGGTTGGAAAAGGCTATGCCGCCAAGCTGGAGGCACACGGCCTGTACACCATGGGAGATATTGCCCGGTGCTCCATCGGCAAATCCACGGACTACCACAACGAGGAACTGCTCTATAAACTGTTTGGTGTCAATGCGGAACTGCTCATCGACCATGCCTGGGGCTGGGAACCCTGCACCATTGCGGACATTAAGGCATACAAACCAGAAAACAAGAGCATCGTCTCCGGGCAGATCCTGCAGTACCCATACCCATTTGAAAAGGCAAGGCTGGTCATCCAGGAGATGGCCGATGCACTGGCGCTGGAATTGGTAGATAAACGGCTTGCGACCAACCAATTGGTTCTCACGGTCGGCTATGACATCGAAAACCTCAAGGGTACAGCCTACACCGGAGAGGTCACCACAGACCGTTATGGGCGCAAAATTCCCAAGCATGCTCATGGTACAGTCAATCTGGACGGATATACCTCCTCCGGCGAGGAGCTGCTCAAGGCAGCCACCAGCCTGTATGACCGGATTGTAGATAAAACCCTGCTGGCCCGCCGGCTGACCCTCTGTGCCAATCACCTGCTGGACGAGTCTTCTGTGCCGGAGGATCTGCCGGAGCAGATCGACCTGTTTACCGACTACTCTGCAAAGGAAAAGCAGAAAAAAGAGGCTGACGCCGCCCACGCACGGGAGAGAAAACTCCAGGAAACCATGCTGGGCATCAAAAAGCGTTTTGGCAAGAACGCCATCCTCAAAGGGCTGAATCTGGAGGACGGCGCCACAGCCAAGGAGAGAAACACCCAAATCGGAGGCCACAAAGCATGACCGGACCATATGATGATATCATCAACCTGCCGCACCCTACCTCAGCCAAGCACCCGAGGATGCCGCTCTCAGATCGTGCGGCTCAGTTTGCGCCCTTCGCGGCCCTGTCCGGCCACAGCGCCGCCCTTGCGGAAACGGCCCGGCTGACTGACCAGCGCATGGAGTTGGATGAGGACGCAAGGGCAGCCTTGGACTTAAAACAGCAACTGCTATTGGAGCGGATCAAAGAGCGGCCGGAAATCACGGCGACCTGGTTCCAGCCTGACGAGAAGAAAGACGGCGGCCGGTATATCGTATCAACCGGGAGGCTGAAAAGAATCCATGAGGCGGATCAGGTATTGATTCTGGCTGATGGCTTAAGGATACCGATAGGCGACATCGTTGAACTGGAAAGTGAGTGCATTCGGGGGCTTCTTTGAGAGAAATTGAAAAGCTGTGTACAGTGTTTGCGCCAACATACGACTAATTTTATAAGTTATAACTGATAAAATTAGATTATATCAGTTGATTTTCAGTTGTAAATGGGATATACTGAGGTCAACGATAGAAAGGAGGCGCTCCAATCATGATCAAACGAGAACTGTATATGAACCGCATCCGTCCCTTCATTGGGGGCGAACTGATTAAGGTAATGACCGGCATTCGCCGCTCCGGTAAGTCGGTGATGCTGGAACTGATCAAAGAGGAACTGGCGGAGGCTGGTGTTGCCCCGTCTCAGATGATCTCAATCAATTTTGAAGATATGCGGTACTCCCATCTGCAGACCGCAACGGCTCTGCATGATGAGATCATAAAACGGGCAGAGGGCATCGAGGGAAAAGCGTATCTGTTTTTTGACGAGATCCAGGAAGTAGAGGGCTGGGAAAAGTGCGTCAATTCTTTGCGAGTGGCGCTGGACTGCGATATCTACATTACGGGCTCCAACGCAAAACTGCTGTCCGGTGAACTGGCCACTTATATTGGCGGACGGTATGTGGAGTTTGTGATTTACCCATTCTCCTTCGCTGAATTCCTGGAACTGTACCACACAATCGCACCAAGCGATTCGATCCAGCAATGCTTTCAAAAATATCTGCTGGCCGGAGGAATGCCCTATCTGGCCAACCTCCGGTATGAGGAAGAACCCTCCCGGCAGTATCTCACAGATCTATTCAATTCTGTGCAGCTCAAAGATATCGTAAAACGGAACAAGATTCGGGATATTGATTTGCTGGAGCGCATCATTGCGTATATGACCGCAAATGTCGGAACAGTTTTCTCAGCGTCCTCTCTGGCTAAGTTTTTCAAAAATGAGCAGCGGACTGTCGCGGCAGAAACCATCCTGAACTATGTGCGGTACTGCTGTGACGCATATCTCTTCTATCAGGTAAAGCGCCAGGACCTGCAGGGCAAGCAGATACTGGCCTCCAACGAAAAGTATTATATTGCGGATCACGGTATTCGGGAGGCTGTGTTCGGAGGGAACATGAAGGACATCAACCTGATCCTCGAAAACATTGTCTACATGGAACTGCTGCGACGGGGTTATGTTGTCACAGTAGGCAGAGCAGGAGAAAAAGAAATTGACTTTGTATGTGAAAAAAGAGGAGAAAAACTCTATGTACAGGTAACATACCTGCTGGCCTCTGAAGATACGGTGAAACGGGAGTTCGGTGCATACGATGGCATCCAGGACAATTTCCCCAAGTATGTCGTATCCCTCGACGAGTTTGACATGAGCAGAAACGGGATCAAGCACCGGAATATCCGTGACTTCCTTCTGGCGGAAGAATGGAATTGAGAAAGCGGTAACATATCAGGGCGTGATTGGCGAGGAGGTGACGCATAAGTGAGCGGAAGCAGCCCGAAAAGCATATCAATATCAGGTGTCGAAACCGATATAACCATCGGCAAAGAACTGGCTGCCGTTGCGCAGAAATCAAAGGCACTGGCCTCACGCGACTGCTTTGAGCAACTGGAGATGTACCTCCACGGCAGAAGTCATGACCGCGTGTGTCTGCTCTTTGGCCTGCTCCAGACTGGAAAAAACACCATGCTTCGTCAGGCCATTGGCAGAATGACAAAGGAGGACTTGAGCCGTACCGCATACATCAAAGCCCGAAGGACTGACAACATGGCGATGATGAACCGGGATCTCAAAAAGTTGTTTAACGCAGGATTCCGATATGTGTTCATCGATGAGGTCACACTAATGGAGGACTTTATCGACTCGGCTGCCTTGTTCTCCGATGTGTTCGCCACCATGGGAATGAAGATCGTCCTGTCCGGTACCGACTCCCTGGGCTTCTGGCTGGCGATGGATGAAGAATTGTACGACCGGGCCAAGCCCATCCACACGACCTTCATCCCATATCGGGAGTATAGCCGTCTGCTCGGGATCGACAGTATTGATGAGTACATCCGATATGGCGGCACACTACGCGCCGGAGAGTTGGCCTTTGACGATGAAGATGTGAATGCTCAGGATGCATCCTTCCGGGATGACGAGTCCACCCGAAGATACATCGACACGGCAATCTGCAAGAACATCCAGCACTCCCTGGCCTGCTACGGGTCGGGCGGGCATTTCCGCCACCTGTACTCTCTGTATGAAGCTGGAGAGCTGACCAGCGCCATCAACCGGATCATAGAGGATATGAACCACCGATTCCTGATCTCAGTGCTGACCGATGATTTTCTTTCCCATGACCTGCGGCTCACTGCCGCAAATCTGCGGAAAGAGCGTGACCCCGAAAAGCGCACAGAGGCGCTGGATGCCATTGATACAGAGGCGGTCACCCGGCGTTTGATGGAACTGCTGGATATCCGGAACAAGGAGGAGCAGTCCATCGGTATCACAACTGCTCACATCATAGAGATTAAGCAATATCTTGCCGCGTTGGAGTTGATTGTGGATTGTCCCATTGAATCGGCGGACCCCGGAATTGAACCAGTGGAACATATTCTCTTCACACAGCCTGGAATGCGATATTGTCAGGCTCAGGCACTTGTCCATTCCTTGTTGAAGGATGAGCAGTTCTCGGCGCTCAGCGAATATGATAAAACGCAGATCACGGGCCGCATCCTTGAAGAAGTCCGCGGCCGGATGATGGAAGATATTGTACTGCTGGAAACCATGAAGGCGGCCGACAAGGATCACCGTGTTTTCAAACTGCAGTTTGAGGCTGGCGAGTTTGACATGGTCATCTATGACCAGAAAGAAAACTCCTGTGAGATCTTTGAAATCAAACACAGCAGCAAACAGGTTCCCCTTCAATACCGGCACCTCGTCGATGAGGATAAATGCCAGAGGACGGAACGGCGGTTTGGCCCCATCCAGGGACGCTATATCCTGTACCGTGGCGAAGATGTGCAGATGGAAAATGGGGTTCAATACTGGAATGTAGAGAATTATCTGAAAGCTCTGCCAACATTGGACATCGTCCAAGCACAGGAAACTGGTACTCAGTCAATCGAACCTACTCTGTAAAAGGACTATCGCCACTAAGCAGCTACAATTAGAAATTGAGAAGCATCGGCTATCTTTTTAGAATAGCCGATGCTTTATTTTTAGGAGGATTACTATGAACCGGATACTCAGAATCGACGAAGAAAAGCCTGAAATGCACATCACAGTTCAAGACTATAAGGTCACTCTCTGCTTTGCAGAAAAGGAAAATCCTGAAGTTGCCGTATTGGTAAAGCAGGCTCTCCTGAGCGCCTATGCAATGCCCCAGAAATAGAACGACTTGCTGAAGGTCTTGCATTCAGAAGATTTGATGAAGGGATGGTCAGTAAAATGGCTGAAAGAGTCTATTGCTTATACAGAGGTAAGGATCAGGAAAGCATTCTCATGCAGAAGAACGCCTGCCACGATTTTGCAGAGAAAAAAGGCTGGAACATTGTTGGCGAGGAGCAGGAGATCGGCGTGTCCGGCTATAAAGTCAGCACTGATGACCTTGTTAAGTTAAAGCGCATTAGAAAGGCTGCTGAGCAGGGTGAGTTTGATATCCTGCTGGTCTTTATGTATGACCGGCTGGGACGCAATCTCAACGAAACCCCATTCATCGCAGAGTGGTTTACCAAGAAGGGCATCCATGTTTGGAGCGTCTATGAGGGAGAGATCATAGACGGCGTTGATGCAGAACGCATGCTTGACTACATTCGCTTTTGGCAGACTGATGAGGCCCAAAAACTTTGAGCAAAGTACAGGATAACCTAACACACCAGCCTATTTACTGCAGATTTACCTCCAAAAAGATTATCAATTCCCCTGGCTATTCTGGCCGTAGTGTGAGATAATGGGTATGGCAAAAGCCGGGAACCTTGATAATCGAATAGAACGATTGGGTGTCCGCCCTCTCACACAAAAACATGAGAGGACGGATATCAATGGCTGAAAGAGTTTATTGTTTATACAGAGTTTCCACCAACAAGCAGGTCGATCACGATGAAAACAACCAGGCAGACATCCCTATGCAGAGAAAAGCCTGCCACGATTTTGCGGCGAAAATGGGCTGGGTCATCGTGGGCGAGGAGCAGGAAACTGGCGTATCCGGTTATAAAGTCAGCGCCGATGACCGTGATAAACTGCAGCTCATCAAGAAGTATGCAGAGCAGGGCAAGTTCGATATTCTGCTTGTTTTCATGTTCGACCGACTGGGCCGCAAGTCAGATGAAACACCCTTCGTTGTGGAGTGGTTTACTAAAAAGGGCGTCCGCGTCTGGAGCGTACAGGAAGGAGAGCAGCGGTTTGAGTCCCACACGGACCGCCTGACCAACTACATCCGTTTCTGGCAGGCCGATGGAGAGAGCCAGAAAACTTCGATGCGCACCAAAACGGCCCTTGGCCAGATGGTAGAGGAAGGCCGGTTCCGCGGTGGAAACGCACCATACGGGTACCGGCTGGAAAAGAGCGGCATCCTCAACAAGCGCAAACATGAGGTGTACATGCTGGTCATTGATGAGGACGAGGCCAGAGTCGTCCGGATGATGTTTGACCTCTGCATTTCGTCCGGTTACGGCAGATGGCGCCTTGCCAACTTCCTCAACGACCACGGGATCAAAAACCGGAAGGGACAAAACTGGCACGACGCCAGTGTGGGGGGCATCCTGCACAACCCGCTCTACAAGGGAATCCTTCGGAGCGGAGAAACCTATGCCGGTCCCTTTGAGGCCCTCCAGATCATCGCCCCAGACCAATTCGATCTGGCGCAGAAACTGATGCTGGAGCGGACCAATGAGCGGAAAGAGCGGCGTACAGTACCGCTGAATACCACAGGCCAATCCCTGCTTTCCGGGAACATCTTCTGCGGCCACTGTGGAGGCCGGCTGGTGCTCACTACCAACGGGACAACCACCCGCCTTGCGGATGGGACGCCGGTCCATAAAAAACGTATTCGCTATGTATGCTACAACAAGACCCGGCGCCGTCAGGAATGTACAGGACAGACTGGATACACAATGCACATTCTGGACGGGATCGTCACTGAGGTGCTGCATCAGGTCTTCGACAAGATGCAGGGAGCTTCCAACGACATGATTGTGGGAAGTGCGGTTCAAAAGCAGATGGCAATGATACGCTCGGAATTGCAGCGGGCCAGAGCCGAAAACACCAAGGCCAATAAGGAATATGAATCCCTCAAGGCCGAGGTGCTGAAAGCGATTCAAGGGAAAAGCGCCCTGCCGCAAGATGTGCTGACTGAAATGCTGGAGGATACCCGACAGAAGGTACTGTCCACCAGTGAACGAATCACGACCCTTACCGAGGAACTGAATGATGGAAACTCTAAGATCGAGGAGATGAAGGCCGAGTTCAACCGGATCGTGTCCTGGTCCAAGATTTTCGATGAAAGCCCGATGGAGGTCAAGAAAATGATCTGCGGCTACATCATCAAGAAGGTTTCGGTGTTCCGGGACTATAGGGTCAAGATTGAATTCAACATTAATGTGGAGCAGTTCCTGAATGGTATCGACAGCATCAACGAATGCGCTACCTATGAACTGCCCATGGCGCAATAAGCTCTCACCCTCGCCACGACCACGGCGAGGGGTACATATCAAAGTTTGATATGGCCAGTTGACAACATATACCTTCCATGCTATACTGCAATTTGTCTCTCATCAATTGCCGGGGCGGGATATTCAAGTCCTTTCCCAAGCCATCAGGGGGTGCATACCCGATGGTTCGGGAGAGCGCTTGACTGGCAGTCAAGAGGTCAGCGGTTCGATCCCGCTTATCTCCACCATGAAAAAGCCTTGAAAGTGTAAACTTTCAAGGCTTTTTTGCTTACCATCGATCCGAAAGAAACGCGGGTGGAAAGAACATGAAACTGATCTGCATCGGTGACAGCCTGACCTTTGGATACGGCGTGCATCTGTCTCAGCGGTGGACGCGGCTGTGCGCACAGGAGACGGGCTGGGAGCTTGTCAATGAGGGCATCAACGGCGACACGACCGGCGGCATGCTGGCGCGCATGCAGGGCGGGGTGCTCGCGGAGCGGCGCGAGGGCGGCCTTGGCGCCGACCGGCCCTATGTGCTGCTGATGGGCGGGAGCAACGATGTGTTCTACTCCGGCTCCGACGCTGCGACGCGGGGAAATATGGGCGCGATGATCCACCAGCTTTTTTCCGTGGGCGTGCTGCCGGTGGTTGGTATCCCGCTTCCGGCGGATGCACCGCATGCGCCGCGGGCGTGGGCGGCCGCGGTCGATTTTGAAGCGGCGGAGCGGACGATGAAAGGGTACTGCGCATGGCTCAAGCGGTACTGCACGGCGTTTGGCGTGCCGTATATCGACTTCTGCGCGGATTTTCTGTCGCCAGACGGATCGACCCGCTCGGAGCTGCTGCTCGACGGTCTGCACCCGACGCCGGAGGGACACCGCTTGATGGCGCGGCAGCTGAGCGCGCAACTGAAAAGACAAGGATAACAGCCCTGAAAAAGGCTTGAAAATCAACGACCCTGATAGAAGGAGACCACGACCATGAAGCTATCATATCTGGACCTGATGACGACCGATCCAAGCTACAATCTGGCGATGGAGCAGCACGTGTTCGACTGCCTCCCGCGCGACCGCATGTATTTCATGCTCTGGCAGAATGATAACGCGATCATTGTCGGAAAGTATCAGAACACGATCGCTGAGATCAACGAAGAGGCCGTGCGCGAGCGCGGCATTCGCGTGGTGCGCAGACTTTCCGGCGGCGGCGCGGTCTATCACGACATGGGCAACCTGAACTTCACGTTCATTACAGATGTCGGCGAGAGCAATGCGCTGGACCTCAAGCTCTTCTGCGAACCGGTCGTGCGCACGCTGGCGACGCTCGGCGTGAAGGCGGAGGTCAACGGCCGCAACGACATCACGATCGACGGAAAGAAGTTTTCCGGCAACTCGCAGTACATCCGCCAGGGACGCGTGATGCACCACGGCACGATCATGTTCGATTCGGACCTCTCTGTCGTCAGCGAGGCGCTGCGCGTCGACCCGACAAAGATCCAGACCAAGGGCATCCGCTCGGTGCGCAGCCGCGTGACGAACGTTGCCGAGCATCTGCCGGAAAAGGTCACGCTGCCGGAATTCCGCCGCATCCTGCTGGAAAACATTCTGAAAGAGAATCCGGGCGAGGCCTACCCGCTGACGCAGGACGACCTTGCGGCGGTGGAAAAGCTGCGCGCGGAGCGTTACGCCACATGGGATTGGAACTACGGTTTCTCTCCGGCGTGCACGATGCTGCGCCGCCGCCGCGTGGACGGCTGCGGCCTGATCGAGGCCTACATCACCGTGGAGCACGGAAAGATCGCGGCCCTGACATTCAAGGGCGACTTCTTCAGCGCCTCGGAACCGGACGAGCTGGCGGCGCACTTTGTTGGCTGCACGCCGGACCGCGCGGGCTATGAAAAGGCACTCGGCGATGTGGACGTTTCGCGCTACTTCGCGGGCTTGCAGAAGGATGAGCTGATCGACATCCTGTGCGAGGGATAATGAAAAGGGGAGCCGGCGTAAAAAGTGCCGACTCCCTTTTTCTCGCTCAAATGGCAGGCAGAGCATGTCATTTTCCACCCATCAGCAGAGCCAGCAGCTCTGCAAGCTTCGACTTCACTACGACATCACCGCTTGCGGCGCTCTGCGTCAGGATGCCGTCGCACAGCGGGGAGAACGCTACGCTCCACCACTGGAGGGTATTAGTGCCGCGCGCGGCGCAGAAAAGCAGCATGACCGCGAGGCCAACGGCAAGGGAAAGCTCCCATTTCGTCCATTTCATCGAAAAACCGCCCATCTCAAAGAATTTGCTTCGAGTATGGACGGTTTTCTGAGTTTTCAAACAAATTCGGCGCAGAAAGTTTTGACGCACTCGCCTTGCAGTGCCTCGCACGCTCTGCGGCAAGCCGCTTTGTCAGAGAAGAGGCCGAACACGACGCTGCCTGAGCCGGTCATCGCCGACGTCTTCGCGCCGTAGGCGAGAAGATCGCACTTGATGGCCTCAATGCGCTCACGCTGCTCGCCGTCGAGCGCCTGCTCAAAGACGTTGCGCACGTTTGCACACAGCGTGTCCGCGTCGCCGTGCTCGATGGCGGCGAGCATCGCGTCCGTATCAGGACGGTCGGTGATCGTCACGCCGTCTACGCGCGCGAAGAGCGCGGGTGTGGAGATCGGGAAGTCCGGCTTGCAGACGGCGACGAAGAAGCGCGGTGCGGGCTTGAGGACGGTCAGCTTTTCGCCGCGGCCCTCGGCCAGCTGCGTGCCGCCGCGGATGCAGAAGGGAACATCACTGCCGACGCTTGCGCTGATCTGCTCGAGCCGCTCGTCCGTGAGGGTGGGGGAGACGAGCTCGCGCAGCGCGCGCAGCACCGCCGCGGCATCTGCGCTGCCGCCGGCCATGCCGGCCTCGGACGGAATGCGCTTTATAAGCGCGATGTCGATGCCGCCGCCGTAGTCCATCGCCTCGCAGAAGGCTCTCGCCGCCTTGACAGCGAGGTTGCGCTCATCGCAGGGAAGCGCCGCGCCGTCGACGCGGCAGGTGATGCCTTTGCCGTCTGTGAGCGTGACGGTCACATCGTCGTGGAGCGAAACGGTCTGCATGACCATCTGCATCTCGTGGTAGCCGTCATCGCGCTTGCCAAGAATGTCAAGCGTCAGGTTGAGCTTAGCATAGGCGGGGACAGTTATGCTGCGCACGGGCATCTCCACCGGCGCGTCGAGCGCCTTGCCGCAGTGGGGGCAGTATTTGAGGTAACGGTCGCGCCCGAGCTGCTCGCCGCAGTGCGGGCAGCGATAGTAGAGCGACCAGACCGCGCCGGAGGCAAGGATGAGCACAATGCCGAGCACCGTCAGCACCGTGATGCCGTCCTGCGCGCCGAAAAAGCCGATCAGCGCGCCGCTCAGCATCAGAGAGGTCTGGAGCTTCGGGGCGCTGCGAAAGTCAACAAGGGGCTTTTTGTCGTTCATTGCGGTCTCCTTCCTGCGCTCAGTGTTTCTTTTTCTTGTGCTGAATTTTCTTCTTCTGCTCGGGCTCCGGCTCGTTGGCGACCCATGTACCGCAGTGCGGGCAGCGCTTCGGCGTGCCGCGGCCGAGGTGTTCGCCGCACTTGGGGCAGCGGTAAAAGCGCCACCAGACGATGAGCGAAGCGCCCATCATCATGAGACCGACGAGCGCGGCGACGGTGTTTTGAAAGCCCCACGCGCCGACGAGGGAGACCACTGCGCCGCCCCAGAGCAATACATCCTGCCAGATCCTGGCTGTTTTCAAATCCATAGGGAATCCTCCTGTGAGAAAAGCGCCGCAAGGCGGCGCTTTTCTGCAATGGTTACATTAGGTTAGCGGATCTTGCGTGCCTCGACGTAGTAGCGCTTGTCCTGCGCGTGACCCATGGAGAAGGTCTTGCGCGGCAGAACGCCGTCGGCCATGACGGTCTTGAAGAGCTGCTCCTTGCCCATCGCGGGAAGCAGGAAGCCCATGTTGCCCTCCTTGGAGCCGAGCTCGCGGGTGACCTCATCGCCGTGGATGTAGTCGACCTCGCCGCCGAACTGCTTGAGGTACTCGTCGATGAAGGTCTGCAGCGTGCCGACGGCCAGCTGGACCTTCGGGTCGGGGACGGTGACGAAATCGTCGTGGCCGTTCCAGCAGACCTCGATGACGTGGCCCTCGCCCTTGCCCTCGTGGGCGTTGGGGTAGAACTTCTTGAACTCTTCCATGAACTTCTCATGGTCGACGCCGAAGAGCACGCGGTGGATGGGCTCGAACTGGAGCGCGTCGTCGTGGTTGTTCACGACCTCGACAAGCGCGTAGCGGGAGGGCAGCGCGAGGTATTCCTCGGGAGTTTTGCCCTTCTTCTGCTCTTCATAGCAGGCCTTGGCGGTGGCGAGGGAGTGGTTGCCGTCGCCGACGGCGAACAGCAGGGGCGCGACGCCGGAGACGCCGTACTTGCTCTTCATCGCCTCGTCGGTCGTGAGGCCGGTCAGCGCGTCGGCGACTGCGTCGATCTGCGCAGCGGAGAGCTTGTAGCCCTTGATATGGCCGCCGTTTTCCATCAGGTCGAAGTCATAGACGCTCTCCATCTTGTCGGCCGCGGCGGTCAGGGGCTCGATGACGGTCTTCTCGGGGTCGTCAATGAGCAGCATGACGTGGGGCAGCTCGATGGGGGCGTTGCGGCGCACGCGGGCGCGCGGGGGGATACGGTCGAGCACGGTGCCCTCAGTCGCGCGGATCAGCGCGCCGGAGCCGGGGGTGAAGTCGTACTGGTCGAGGTCGACCATACCAATGAGGCCGTGACGGATCTTACCGTCGCTCTGGCCGCGCTCGATGTAGATGAGGGAGTCCTTGAGCGTCTCGAAGATGCCCTCTTCGAGGTACTTGCTCATCGAGGCGTTGATGTCGGCGATGAACTCGTCGACGTTGGGGGCCTTCAGGTTGGCCTCGGGCAGGATGAGGCGCAGGGTGGAAGGCGCGTCGCCGACGGTCTTCTCCACGCGCTCCCAGTACTCGGGCTCAGAGGTGAACTGGTCGCATGCGACGACCGCCCACTTGCTCATATCGACATCCTTCTTGGGCAGCAGAATGTCGGAAGGATAAAAGCCAAGTTTGGAAAACTTTTCGTTCATGGTGATTCCTCCGTTATTTGTTTGATAAGCGGAACGTGGGGTGCTCCGCTGGTGCGATTGTAAAACAAATTATACAATAGCCCACGCGGAAAAAGCAATGGAGAAAGTGAAAAAATGTCCAAAAGCGCTTTATGGAAATGCCATGATAGAGCGCTTCGCGGCCCGCTTGCTTGACGAACGCCCCGCGGCATGATATTCTAACAACCTATGCGGAAAAATACGAAAGATTCAGGTGAAGATTTTGGATAAGCGCGCAGATCTGGGACACGGGGACGTCAAAAAGCTGCTCTTTTCGCTCTCCGTGCCGACGATCACCTCGCAGATCGTCAACATGCTCTACAATCTGGTCGACCGCGTGTTCATCGGCCACATGCAGCCCGCCGAGACCGTCGGAAAACTCGCGCTGACGGGCGTTGGCGTATGCCTGCCGATCATCATGGTTATTTCGGCGTTCGCGTCGCTCATGGCCATCGGCGGCGCGCCGCGCGCGTCGATCGCCGAGGGCGCAGGCGAGAGCGAAAAATCCGAGCGCATCATGGGAAACTGTCTGACGATGCTTGTGATCACGGCGCTGGTGCTGACGGTGCTGTTCGAGTCCTTTGCCGAGCCGCTTTTACTGATGTTCGGCGCGAGCGAGAACACCATCGGTTACGCGCTTGACTATATGCGCATCTACGCCCTCGGCACGATCTTCGTGCAGCTGACACTTGGCATGAACGCCTACATTACGGCCCAGGGCTTCGCCACCGTGAGCATGAAGACGGTGCTCATCGGCGCGCTCTTAAATACGGCTCTCGACCCGCTGTTCATCTTCGTGCTCGGTCTCGGCGTGCGCGGCGCGGCGCTGGCGACGGTGATCTCGCAGGCAGTGTCGGCCGTGTGGGTGATGACGTTCCTCACGGGAAAGAAGACGCGCTGGTACTTAAAGCGCGAGAACCTGCACGTGGACGCGAAGATCGTGTTGCCGTGTATCGCGCTGGGACTTTCCCCGTTTGTGATGCAGTCGACGGAGAGTCTCATCGCCATCTGCTTCAACTCATCTCTCCTGCGCTACGGCGGCGACATGGCCGTCGGCACGATGACAGTGCTGACGAGCATCATGCAGTTTTCGAACATGCCGCTTCAGGGCTTGACACAGGGCGCACAGCCCATCGTGAGCTACAACTTCGGCGCAAAGAACGCCCAGCGCGTGCGCGACGCCTACTTCTGCCTGCTGCGCGCGTGCTTTACTTATTCAATGGCCATCTGGCTTCTGGTCGAGCTCTTCCCGCGCGCGTTCATCCTGATTTTCAATAATGACCCCGCGCTGGTCGAATACGCGGCGTGGGCCGTGCGCATCTACATGGGGTGCAGCGGTATTTTCGGCATCCAGATCGCCTGCCAGCAGACGTTTGTGGCGCTCGGCAACGCGAAGACGTCGCTCTTCCTTGCCGTGTGGCGCAAGATCATCCTGCTCATCCCGCTCATCTATATTCTGCCGCACTTTTTCGCGGACAAGGCGTTCGCGGTGTTCCTGGCCGAGTCCGTGGCGGACTTCGGCGCGGTGGCGCTGACGAGCTTCACATTCTATCGCCAGTTCCGCCGCTCAATGCGCGAGCTGGAAGGTGCGGAAGCGACTGGGGAGCGGTAAAGAAAATTTTTAACGCAAAAATAAAAGGAGAGGGCAAGCCCCTCTCCTTTTATTTTTTACACCTGGCCGCCGCTTTCCATCGGCTCTTTCTCGCGGAACAGCATCGTGATGCACCAGATACCGGCAAGGCCGACGAGCGTGTAGATCACGCGGCTGAGCATGCCGATCTGTCCGCCGAAGAGAAAGGCAACGCAGTCAAAGCCGAAAAGGCCCACGCTGCCCCAGTTGAGCGCGCCGATGATAGCAAGTGTCAGCGCGATCTTGTCGATGACCATGAAGTTCCCTCCTTAAAAAGATGGTTTGGTCTTCGGTAGTCTTCCCGTGATGGGCGAAACTATGCGTACGGCGTTTTCTGCGTTGCCCGAAAAAGAAAACTATGATAAAATTAGAATAGAATACTGATAACTTTAAGAGAGAAAAAGGGGGAAGGACGCTTGCTGCACATACTGATGGGACGCGCGCGCACGGGCAAATCCGAGCGCGTGCTGCAAAGGATCGCCGCACTGGGGGACTCGTCGCAGCAAATCCTGCTCGTGCCGGAGCACGCCTCGCATGTGGCGGAGATGGACCTGTGCCGTGTTTGCGGCGACACCGCGTCGCGCCATGCCGAGGCCTTGACGTTCAAGCTGCTCGCCTCGCGCGTGCTGAGCATCTGCGGCGGCAGCGCGGACGTGACGCTCGATTCGGGCGGAAAGCTCCTGACGCTCCAGCGCACGCTCACGGAGCTTGCGCCGGTGCTCAAGGTCTACAAGCGCCCGTCGCAGCGCGCGGCATTTTTGGAGAGCCTGCTCGCCGTGATGGAGGAATTGCAGGCCTACGCCGTATCGCCCGAGCAGCTATCCGAGAGCGTAGCGCAGATCGAAGGCGAGAGCGGCGACAAGCTGCGCGACCTTTCGCTCATCTACGGCATTTACCTCAGCAAGCTCCACGCACCGGGGCACGACACGCGCGATGTGCTTGAAAAGCTGGAGGAAAACCTCGAAGCGTCGGGATATATTGACAATAAAGACATTTTCCTCGACGGTTTTTCGTATTTTACGGGGCGTGAGCTGCGCATTCTGCGTATCCTGCTGCGGCGCGCGAAGAGCGTGACCGTCACGCTCCTTGGCGACACGCAGGACCGCGAGCTCTTTTCCGAGAGCCTGCGCGTGCGCGAGCGGCTGTACGCGCTCGCGCGCGATGCCGGCGTCGCATGCGAGGAGGAAATTCTTCCGCAGGGCGAGGTGCGCGGCGCGCTCGACCATATCGAGCGCTGCTTTTTCGGCGCGGCGGACGAATTTACCCAGCCGACTGACGCCGTCGCGCTCTATGAGGCGGGCAGCGCGTACAGCGAGTGCGAGTGGGTCGCGTCGCAGATTTTGCAGCTCGTGCGCAAGCAGGGCTACCGCTACCGCGAGATCACCGTCACGGCGCGCGATCTCGACTCCTACGCGGGCGCAATCGAAAACGTGTTTGCCCGCTACGGTATTCCGCTTTATTATGCCCACCGCAGCGATATTTTGAAAAGTCCCGTGCTGACGCTGCTGCTCGGCGCGCTCGACGCCGCGAGCGGAGGCTTTGAGTATGAGGATGTGTTCCGCTGTCTCAAGACCGGCCTCGCCGGCCTCAGCATGGCGGAATGCGACATTCTGGAAAATTATGCGCTCAAGTGGGAGATCCGCGGCGCGATGTGGACGCGCGAGACGCCCTGGTCGGCGCATCCCGACGGCTACGGCGAAGAATGGACGGACGAGGCAAGGGCGCGGCTCAAGACGGTCAACGCACTGCGCGAGCGCGTGCAGGGGCCGTTTGCGCGCCTAAAAAAAGGCGTGGGCGGCAGCGGCGAGGCCGAGCAGAAGGTGCGCGCGCTGTACGGCTATTTGGAGGAGATCAAACTGCCGGAGGTCTTGCAGACGCAGACCGAGCAGCTTTTCGCCGCGGGCGAGGCCCAGCGCGCCGAGGAAACGGCGCAGCTGTGGAGCATTCTTTGCAGCGTGCTCGACCAGTTTGTGGAAATCCTGGGCGACGCGATCCTCGACGCCGAGGAGTTTGCGAGTCTGATGCGCCTTGTGCTGACGCAGTACAGCGTGGGCACGATCCCCGTGACGCTCGACGCGGTGAACCTGTGCGAAATGACGCGAAACGACCGCCACACGGTGCGCGCGCTGTTCCTGCTCGGCGCGAACGACGGCGTGCTGCCTGCGGCGGAGAACCGCGGCGGCGTGCTGCGCGACGAGGACCGCGAGGCGCTCGAGAGGCAGCAAATCTTCCTCGCGCCGCACGGGATGGAGCAGTTTCATCTGGAAATTCAGAATCTTTACGCCGCGCTGGCCCAGCCGACGGAAAAGCTGACGGTGTCCTATCCCGTTTCGGACGGAAAGGGCGCGGAGAAGCGGCCATCGTTTGTCATCGGGCGCATCGCGCGTCTGCTGCCGTCGATCAGCGTCGAATCAGAGAGCGCTGACAAGGAATATCGCCTGTCAGCAAAGTCGGCGGCGATCGAGTATGCGGGCGAGCATATCGGCGGCGCGCTGTGGCAGTATTTTGAAGGACAGGGCGACGCGGAGCGTGCGCTTGCCGCGATGAAGGACGCTTCGCGCTATACACGCGGGCATCTGTCGCGCGACGCGGTGCACGCGCTCTACGGCGGCGCGGTGACACTGTCCGCCTCGCGCATGGACATGGCGCGCTCATGTCACTTTGCCTATTTCATGCGCTACGGCCTGAAAGCCAGGGAGCGCACGGGCGCGGGCTTTGACGCGCCGCAGATCGGCACGTTCGTGCACGATGTGATGGAGCATACGCTGCGGCAGGCGAAGGAGTGCGGCGGACTGCATACGCTATCGAAGGACAAGCTGCACGCGCTCGTGCGCGCGTCGATCGAGGAATACATCGACCGCGTGCTGCCGGACTTGTGCGAAAAAAGCGCGCGCTTCCGTTATCTGTTCAACCGCCTGTGTGCGACGGTCGAGCGCATCATGGACGAGGTGAGCGAGGAGCTGCAAAGCTCCGACTTTGAGCCGCTGGCATTTGAGCTGGAATTTGGTGCGGACGGGCAGCTGCCCGCCATCACGATCCGCGAGGAAAACGGCACGGCGCGCGTTGTCGGCAAGGTCGACCGTGTGGACGGCTGGCTGCACGACGGCAAGCTATATTTGCGCGTCGTGGACTACAAGACGGGCAAGAAGAGCTTCGACCTCGCCGAGCTGCGCTACGGGCTGGGGCTCCAAATGCTGCTCTACCTCTTTACGCTTAAAGAAGAGGGACAGATGCTTTTCGGCGGACACGAGATCGTTCCCGCGGGAGTTCTCTATACGCCCGCGCGCGAGCCGATGCTGCGCTGCGCGCGCGACACGGAGCCCGAAAAGATTGAAAAAGCACTCAAAAAGGAGCTGCGCCGCAGCGGCATGGTGCTCGAGGACCCGGCGGTCCTGCAGGCGATGGAGCACAGCGCGCTCGAATCGCCGTGCTACCTGCCCATCGCGGTGAAAAGGGACGGCGCGGTGACGGGAAGCCTTGCTTCTGCCGAGCAGCTCGGAAAGCTCTCGAAATACGTCGACCATATTTTACATGAGATCACGCAGGAGGTCTTCGCGGGCAACATCGACGCCGACCCCTACGCGCGCACGCCGCAGCAGTCGGCCTGCACCTACTGCGAGTTCGCGAGCGCGTGCCACTTTGAAAACGGCTGCGGCAGTGACCGTATGGAATACATCAAAGCGACGAAAAACGATGAATTCTGGCAGTACATCGACGAGGTGAACGGAGAGGGGGCGCACGAAAATGGCTGAAAAGCTGACAAACGAACAGCAAGCGGCGGTGGACAGCCGCGAGCGCAGTCTGCTCGTCTCCGCGGCGGCGGGATCTGGCAAGACGAAGGTGCTCGTCGAGAGGCTCTTTTCCTACGTGGAGCGCGAGGGCGCGAATCTCGACGATTTCCTCATCATTACCTACACGCGCGCCGCGGCGAGCGAGCTGCGCGGCAAGATCGCGAAGGCGCTCACCGAGCGCATGGAGCGCGACCCCGGCAACTACCATCTGCGGCAGCAAATGCTGCGCGTCTACCGCGCGGACATCAAGACGGTGGACGCGTTTTGCACCGCGCTTTTGCGCGAAAACTGCCATCTGCTCGGCGAGGATGCGCGCGGCCACGCGCTGCGGCCCGATTTCCGTGTGCTGGACGAGAACGAGGCGCGGGTGCTGCGCGAGCGCGTGCTCGCGCGCACGCTGGACGATTTTTACGGCCGTCTGACGACTGGCAGCACACTGCTCGCCGACACGCTTGGCGCGGGGCGCGACGACAGCGCGCTAGAGGACTTAGTGCTCGAGCTGCACGCAAAATTGCAGGCGCAGCCGTATGAGGACAAATGGCTCGAGGCGCAGCGCGCGTTTTGGCGCGCCGTGCCGGATAGGATCGAGGACACGCCCTATGGAAAAATTCTGCTCAATGAGGTGCGGCGCAAGGCGCGCCACTGCAAAAACCTTTTGCAGCGCGCGGCGCAGGAGATGTGCGCGAATGACGCGCTGAACCAGAAGTACGCGCCCGCGTTTCTCGACGCGTCCTACCAGCTTGAAGCGCTGGAGGGGAAGACCGCAGAGGGCTGGGACGCCGTGCGCGGCGTGACCATCGCGTTTCCGCGCCTCGCCGCGGTGAAGGACAGCGACGGCGGCGAGATGAAAGCGCGCATGAAAAGCCTGTGGGACAACTGCAAGGAGACCGTCAAGGGCTTTGCCGAGATTTTTTCCGCCTCGTCCGACGAGGCGGTGGAGGACTTGCGCACGATGGCGAGCGCAATGCTCGCGCTCATCGACCTGACAGCGGACTTTTCCCGCCGGTACAACGAGGAAAAACGGCGGCGGAATTCTGCTGACTTCTCCGATCAGGAGCACGAGGCCATCCGCCTTCTCATCGGAGAGGACGGCGCGCCGACAGAGCTTGCGCGCATCGTCAGTGCGCGCTACCGCGAGATCATGGTGGACGAGTATCAGGACACCAACGAGGTGCAGAACCGCATTTTTGACGCAATTTCTTGTAAAGGAGAAAACCTTTTCACTGTTGGCGATGTCAAGCAGAGCATCTATCGCTTCCGCCTAGCCGACCCGCGTATTTTTTTGCAGCATTATAACACCTGGCCGCCGCTTGAGGACGCAGAGGAGCACGACAGCGCGAAGCTGCTGCTCTCGTGCAACTTCCGCTCGCGCAAAGAAGTGCTGGACGCGACGAATTTTATCTTCTGCAATATTCTTTCCGAGGAAATGGGTGAGCTCGACTACGGCGCGGATGAAATGCTGCGCCTCGGCGCGAATTATGTCGAATCGAGCGCGTGCGGCGCGGAGTTCCATCTGCTCGATCTGCCGACGCAGACGGGCGAGCAGCGCGTGCGCGCGAGCGAGGCTGAGGCCGCGTTCGTCGCGGACTATATCAGCAATATGCTGACAAGTAAATTTCCTATACAGGATGAAAAAACAAAAGAGCTGCGGCCCGTGTGCGAGGAGGACATCGTCATATTGATGCGCTCGCCGAGCACGCGCCTTTTGGACTATCGCCGCGCGCTGGAGAGCCGCGGGCTGCACTGTGCCGCCGAGAGCGACGGCGGCTTTTACGAAACGATGGAGGTCGCCGTGACCTTCGCGCTGCTCGAAATATTGGACAACCCGCGGCAGGACGTGCCGCTCATTGCCGTGCTGCGCTCTCCGCTCTTCGGCTTTACACCCGATGAGCTCGCGGCGATCCGCGCGCGGCAGCGCACGGGTGACTTCTACGATGCGCTGCTTTTGAGTGAGGATGACCACAGCAGAGAATTTCTCGATACGCTGGACGCTTTGCGCAACAGCGCGGCGCACCTGAGCGTGCGCGAGCTGCTGAGCGAAATCTACCGCCGGTGCAATGTGCTCGGCATCTTCGGCGCGATGCGCCGTGGGGCGGAGCGCAAGGAAAATCTGCTCGCGTTTTTGGAGCTCAGCGAAGACTACGCGCGCTCAGGGCGGCAGGGGCTTTTCGATTTTGTGCGCACGCTGCGCGAGCAGCTTGCCGAGGGCGAAGCGGGGACGATGCAGACCGCGCACGCCTCTACGGGCGTTCGCATTATGTCGATCCACAAGTCGAAGGGCCTTGAATTTCCGGTCGTGATCCTCTCGGACCTCGCGCGTCGCTTCAGCAATATGGACTTTTTGAGTTCGGTGCTCGTGCACCCGCAGCTCGGGCTGGGGCCGGTGTGCGTGGACACGCAAAGGCACATCCAGTACCCGACGGTCGCACGGCAGGCGCTCGAGCGCACGCTGCGGCGCGAGGCGAAGGCCGAGGAGCTGCGTGTGCTGTACGTTGCGATGACGCGCGCGAAGGAAAAGCTCGTCATGGTGCACACGCAGGCAAACGCGAAAAGCCGCGTCGCCGACCTTCTGGCGCTGAGCGATTGTCCTGTGCTGCCCGAGGCTGTGGACAGCGGCAAGTGCATGGGCGACTGGATCATGCTGCCGCTTTTGCAGCGCAGCGAAGCGGCGTCCCTGCGCGAGCTTGCGGGACAGAGCGGCGAGGGACGCTTCTTTGTCGATGAAACGCCGTGGACGGTGCGTGTGCACGACGGTTTGAGCTTTGTGACGCCGCAGCAGCGGCCCGATGACGCGCCAGTGGATGCCACGCCGCCGAAGGATGAGCTGCCGGTGGATTTTGCTGCGCTGTCGTACCGCTACCCCTACGCGGGGCAGACGGCCTTTCCCGCCAAGCTGACGGCCACGCAGCTCAAGGGCCGCGCGCTGGACGAGGAGATCTCCGAAAATACAACGCTCCCACCGCGGCTGCGCAGCCTGTGTAAACCAAAATTCCTTGCGGGCGAAACGACGCTCACGGGCGCGGAGCGGGGCACGGCGCTGCACCTTGTGATGCAGGACCTTGACTTTTTCTGCGAAGCAAGCGAGCAGAGCGTGCGTGAGCAGGTCGAAAAGCTCAGAGCGCAGCGCAAGCTGACCGACGAGCAGGCGAGCGCCGTCGATGTGCGCGCGATCGTCCGATTTTTGCGAAGTGATCTTGCCGCGCGCATTCGCAAGAATGCGCAGACGGTGCGGCGCGAGTACCGCTTCTCGCTGCTGCGGCCGGTGCGGGACTTTGCCACGCTCGACGCTGACGACGCGGTGCTGCTGCAGGGCGTGGTAGACTGCTTTTTTGAAGAGGACGGCGAGCTTGTGGTCGTGGACTTCAAGACTGACCGCATCGGAAGAACACAGATCGAAGAACGAGCTGAGCACTACCGCCCTCAGCTCGAGGCATACTCCATGGCCCTTATGCGCGTGATGGGCAAAAAGGTCAGGGAAAAGGTGCTGTATTTCTTCTCGGTCGGCGAAGAAAAGGTGCTGTGAATACATAAAAACACCCTCCGCGGGAAATCCGCGGAGGGTGTTTTACAAGATTTGCTCACACGATAAAATGCTCTAAGATCAGCACTGTCGCGCAGCAGACGAGCGAGACGGGGAGAAGTCCCAGTCCGCACCAGGCGGCGACGATGCCGATGACCATGGCCGCCGCGCCCGCGATGGGCGACTGCGTGGCGTTCATGATGGCGGGGAACGTCATCACCGCGAGCGTGACGTAGGGCACGTAGAAGAGAAACGAGCGCAGGAAGGGATTCTGAATCGGCTTGCGGATCAGCGTGAGCGGCAGGACGCGGATGAGATAGGTCGTGGCCGCCATGACGAAAAGATATAAATACGTTTTCATGCGACGAGATCATCCTCCTTGTGCGGGAACAGAATGGCGGCGGCAGCAGAGATCACGATGGTCAAGACCAGGATGCGCATGCCCTCGGACAACTCGCGCGTGAACGGCAAAACGCTTGCAAGAAGCGAGCAGAGAAAGCTCACGCCGATGCAGCCGAGCACGATGCGGTTCTGCCTGCCGACGGGGATGATGATGGCGAGAAACATGCCGAACAGCATCACGGAGCAACCGCTGACGGCCCAGACGGGCATGAGATTCCCCATCAGCACGCCGAGCACGGTGCCGATGCTCCAGCCCGGCATGGCCGCGCACATGGTGCCGAAGTAATACCACACCTCAAGATACCCAGGCTGCGCGATGGCGAGGCCGAAGATCTCATCCGTCAGGTCATAGGCGATGAGGAGCCGCCAGGGAAGCGGCGTATCGGGCGAGAGACGCTGGCTGAGCGCACAGCTCATCAGAAGATAGCGCGCGTTGACGACCAGCATCATCAGCGCCATGGCCCAGAGGCCGGAGTCGGCGGCGATGATGGTGATGCCGCCGTATTCACCCGACGAGGCGTTGTTCAAAAAGCTCAGCAAAAAACCCTGAAAAATGCTCAGGTGCGCGTTGTGCGCGCTGATGCCGATGCCGAAGCTGACAGCAAAATAACCAAGCCCAATGGGGATGCCGTCGCGCAGTCCCCGCAGGAAATGTTTTTTCGACATAATTCTGATGTTCCTTTACTTTCAATCATCCGTACGCAAGGCGCGTAAGTGCCATTATACGACTGAAAACGGCAGAAGTAAAGAGAAATTGCATAACGAGCGTTAAAAAATTGATGATGAAATTAGGGAAAAGTGCTAAGGAAGAGAAAAGCACGGAGAGGATCAAAAATTTCTCTTGCAATTTGACACAAAGCGTGGTAATATCCTATATGGCTTTTTTAGAAAAGTACATTTGGATCAGAAAGAGGTGAACACGAGCAATGAAGGAAGGAATCCATCCCAATTATCAGCAGACTACTATTACTTGCGCCTGCGGTAATGTGATTGAGACAGGTTCCACCAAGCAGAATATCAAGGTGGAAGTGTGCTCTAAGTGTCACCCCTTCTTCACTGGTAAGCAGAAGCTGGTCGATACCGGCGGCCGCGTTGCCAAGTTCAACAAGAAGTTCGGCCTGAACTAATTCAATCACAAAAGCAGCTCTGCTACGGCAGAGCTGCTTTTTTCTGCTTTTTTGGAACGCTCAGTTTTGCCCGTCGGGATATTCGACGATGAAGGGGAGCGGCTCACTGAGACTTTGGTCGAGGTAGTTTATCTCCTCGTAGCTGTCGCCGCCTGCAATGGCGCGCACCTGGAAGAGGCGGACGCGCAGTGCTGTGTCGTCCGCAAGGTTGATGACAAGCTCGCAGACGAGCGGCGTTGCCCCGAGCGGGAGCGTGAAAGCCTCCGATTCGCTGCTGGAGGCATAGGCGAGGTCATAGTACGACACGCCCTCTATGACGGATGCGCCTACGGCTTCGGCGCTGTCATCGCCGACATAGGTGACGGCGCTGCCATCGCTGTACGATGCTTCGAGCGGCACGCGCCTGAGCAGCTGATTGGCGCACGTGTATTCAAGACACGCGCTGCGGATGGACACATCGGACAGCGCGCCGAGCGAGATGGTGCCGAGCGGGATGCCGGCATTGCCCGGCGTGAACTGGTACTGCCATTTGCTGCCGGCCTGACGCTCGTAGGAGATGGGGGCTAGAAAGCTTTTGAGCTGCGGCTGATAGCTGGATTTGAGATCATAGATCGTGTCGAGCTCCTCTGACTGTGTCTCACCGTCGTGCTTGAAGTTGACACCAACGCCGAGCTCGTCGCTCAGAGGGACGGTTACACTACCGTGCAGATACCCGAAGCCATCCTGCGTAAGGTCGGCAGAGTAGCCCGGCCGATAGCTGTCCAGCGGCGAGGAATTGCCATGGTCGGTCACGCCGATGATGACAGTCGTTCCCTCGCTGATTGTCTTTGGCAGCAGGGAAAATGCGATGGTGCATTCCTGCTTTTTAAGATCGACGTTTGTGATCTCGTAATTATACTGCGAGATCAGGCTCGACTCGCGCGTCAAAATGTCCGAGACGTTATTGCTGATGCCGTCGATCTGGTTCGAGAGGTTGTTCTGCACGTTGTAGAGCTGGCTGCGAAGGTCATTCACTTGCATGCTGAGCGTGTTGATGCGGTTATTGTAGTGCGCGCCGACGGCGATGAGCGCGGCGAGCGCCACGGCCGCACCGCCGATGATCTTCTTGTGCTGTATGCAGAAATCGCGGAAGCTCAGCTTTTCCGCGGAAGCTTTTTCGGCGTTGCTTTGAACCGGCGATTCGGCGGCATCCTGCTCGGGTTTGGCATGCTCCAGACTGAGCAGCTCGTCGACGGAAACGGAGTAGAGCTTAGAGAGTTCGATGAGCTTGCTAAGCTCCGGCTGCGTGGCGCCGCTCTCCCATTTGGAGACGGCTTGGCGCGAGACACCGAGCTTCTCCGCCAGCTCCTCCTGCGACATGCCGCTCGCGCGGCGCAGTTCGTAGAGCTTTTCATATAGTTCCATGAAAGGTTCCTCCTTGGGGAAATGTTGCTGCGTTCGACGCCGTGCACTGCGCCTTTGCAGGAAAAGCATAGCAGGAAAACGGGAGAAAACACCACCAACCGGGCGTTTCTTTTTGTCAACCTGAGGTTGCGTCCACCCTATTTTCACATGAAAGGGACGGAAATGTCAATGAAAAGCGTTTTTGCCTTTTCTTTTGGCGGAAAATACACTATAATAAAAATGATTTATACAGCGCCGATTTCGGCGCGATAAGGAGAATCTATGGAAGAATTGAAAGAGAACAACGCGCCGCGCGACAGGGCGATTTTAGTCGGCCTTTCGTCGCCGCGGCTCGATCGAAAAGAGAATGCCGACGAGGAGAGCCTTGAAGAGCTCGGTGCGCTCGTCGAAACGGCGGGCGGCGTCAGCGTCGGCGTGGTTTTACAAACGCTGCCGTCGCCGAACCCGCACACATTCATCGGCGAAGGCAAGGTGGACGAGATCCGCGAGCTGGTAAAGTCGCAGGAGGCGACAATGGTCATCTTCGACAATGACCTCTCGCCCTCGCAGATGCGCGTTCTGTGCGAAGAATTCGGCGTGCAGGTGCTCGACCGCAGCGGGCTGATTCTCGACATTTTCGCCCAGCGGGCGAAGACAAAAGAGGGCCGGCTTCAGGTCGAGCTTGCGCAGTATCAGTACCTGCTGCCGCGCCTGATCGGTATGTGGACGCATCTGGAGCGTCAGGCGGGCACGTCGGGCAAGGGCCCCATCGGCTCGAAGGGCCCCGGCGAAACGCAGCTTGAGACCG
>ERZ780168.1130-NODE-1130-length-29599-cov-16.799621_pt1 | contig 29599 bp, 43 predicted proteins | sample MGYA00510981_ERZ780168 | MGnify/ENA primary metagenome ERZ780168 (study PRJEB29588, sample SAMEA2158769) | human gut metagenome | biome: human gut; feature: human-associated habitat; material: faeces | place: Denmark | collected 2008/2010 ...
CTCCTTTCTTATTTTTCTCGTAAGAACGAGAGATACTACGCTGTAATCTGCGTTTCTGTTTTTCTAGTTTCTTTATTTTCTGACTCTTATTGATGTTCTTATACTTAGTTCCATCAGAGCAGATGGCCAGTTCTTTGATTCCCAGGTCTATACCGACTCCGTCATCATTAAGTGTTTCCCTGCTGTCAGGGAATTCCACACATACACTGATCCACCAGTTTAGTCCATCAAAGGATATTCTCGGATTCATATATTTAGCATCTGTCGGAATCCTTCCATGTTCTGCAAGTCTTACCCAATTCATTTTTTGTTTATTGGCTTTCCTGCTGGAAGAAAAGCCTTCAAATTTAACATGGGTATTACTAAATCGTATCTTAACGTTGTCCTGATAGAACTTTGGCATTGATCTCTTTTTTGACTTGAATCTTGGGAATTTCTGCAAACCCTTAAAAAAGTTCTTATACGCAGTACAGGCATCTTTGATTGCCTGTTTGGTTACATTATTTGAAATATTCAATAACCATGCATATTCATCAGAATGTCTAAGCTTTGTAAATTCTTTTCTGAGTTCTGCATCTGAAAGGAATTTTCCGCCTTTTTTATAGTTTTCCATTTCCCTGGCCAAAGCCCAGTTATAAGCAAATCTTGAAGCGCCTGCGTACTGAAACATCTTGGTTTTCTGTACATTGTTTGGTATCAGCATTACTTTTATGGCTTTTACCATCTGTTTCCTCCTGTATCAGTTCACGGATAAGTTTCTTAGCTTTGTTTTCCACTCCAATATCTTATAAAACTCAACATGTGCTTATATAATTTTATAATTTATATTTAACTGTTAATATCCTCCCTGTCCTCAATTTTCATTAACAAATTTTTCCGTATGTAGCCAGACATGAAATGCGAATAATGGTGATCCGTGTACTCACTAAATGAAGTGCCAAAGTATTCATCAATCACTTTCATATATGTTTCAATCTCAACATTCTGGAAGTAATCTGGATTTGGCCCGAATCCAAACTTGTCCAGGATATTATCCAAAGCGTCTTGATTGATTTTTGTGTGTGGTTTTCTGGTTCGTTCTTCGTACCTCTTGAAGAAATACTTCGATACTACCAGGAAGCGGTTGGTTGTATATGGGCTTGTCGTATATCCCAATTCTTCAAGCCGTACTGAAACCTGGTTCTTGAATGCAGACCAGTTAAAAGATTTACGGTCTATTGGAATATACTGGATGTTATCCTCAGTCAACATATTTTTGATATGTTGAGAATTGAACCACTCGTTAGAGTGGTATGCATTTTTCTTTTCTTCTTTTAACTCCGTAGGAGATGTAGTATCTGGTATAGTAGTTTCTGAGTGATAATCTTTGAAAGTATTCTCTGGTAATGCTTCCCCCGAACTGTCTTTGTGCATTTCGTCATTTTGTCTATGCCTTTCGTCATTCTGTCCAGATGCACATTGGCTATTTGTCTTTGGGTTCTCCTTTACTATACCATTTAATATATTTTCAAGAACATCTTCATTGATGGAATACCATTTTGTACGGTCTCTTTGGTCTTTATTATAATTTCCAGTGATAACAATTCCGGAAGAAATTAAACTTTTAAAAGCTCTTTCTATAGTTTTTGTAGACCACCATGGGAAATTATTCTTTTGCCATTCTTCCATCGTGTTAAAAGTCCAATATCTTCCATCATAATAATTTCTTTGCAATTTTTCATTTATTTCAAGCCAGTAATAAATTTGGCGTAAAACAATGGCTTCATTTAGCCCTAATTTTACTGCTAAATCTGGTTTGATGATAACGCTTTCTTTGCTGGATAAAAAAAGATCTGATAATTTACCTTTCATATTAGATAACCTCCTTGTTGGTCGTAGGCACTCTCCGTATTGTGCCAGAATCCTTGATTTATAAAAACAGTGGACAGGCGTATCAAGGTTTACGCTTTTCGGCGGCCAACCTAGCCCACTGGTTTTACCGAATTAATTAATCAAACATTTTGAATGTTTCTTTGCAAAATTCCTCATAGTCGGTATTCCCGACCAGTGGCATTTTATTTCTCAGCTTTTCCATGGCTTTAAAAAATTTGCCTTGATCTTTGTTCCAGATTTTACAGGAAACAAGAAGATACTTCTCTTCTGTGTGTCCATATTCTTTTCCGAAATTCACTCTGATTTTCTCATTCTTAAAAAGTTGGTCTGCCAGATACTCTTCTGTATCTGCGAAAATGTATTCGCTACGGAATAAATGTTTTTGAATTAAGATGTAATTTTTATATGACATGATATTCCTCCCTGTGAAAAAGGTTCCATTTTAAATCGAACCTTTCCAGACCTCATTTTAAATGCGGGCTGTCTAAAAATTCAAAATCATGCGGCAATTTTATTAAGAAAATCTTCTATTTCTTCATAATTCCATCCATTACATATTAATGCGCCAGCAATTTCAGTTAATTGTTTTATTTTTAAATTTTGCTCATCAGATAAATAAAATCTAAAACTTGTAAATTTCTTTGGTTTGTATTTTTTTACAAGGTTTTCCGTGTTTCCACCTAATACAATTTGGTATATCAAGTCAGAATAAATATTTGGCTCGTCAAGACCTTTTACGGCATTGGTGAATTTTTCAATTTCTTTATTCTCATTTGATAATCTTATATATTCTTCAACAGACGAATTAGTTAAGCCCAAAATTTTTTGGGAAATTTCCAATACTCTTTCTTTTACAGAATTAGCATATTCTTTTTTGATTGAACGCATTTCTTCTTCGGAAATATATTCGCCTATCTTATGTATGGTTTCATCAATTAAATTCAAATCAACAAAAGAAAACCACTCTCCACCAATTCTGTATTTCTGGAACAACTTATGAAGCTTATTTTCTACAAAATATGGATTTTTTAAATAATTGCTTTCATAAATTATTTTTGAGAAAGGGAGACCACATGATACTTGTGCAAGCCTTTTTTCAACGCATTGGCTTGTCCCTATTTTATATTTTTCTTCATGTTTAAAAACGTAAATCTTTTTAAAATTTTCCATCAAGTTGTTTTCCTCCCCAAAATAAAAAAGAGCCGCCAAGTAAGATAAAAATTCCTCAAAATTGAGAAATGTTAATTTCTTCTTAGCGGCTCAAAAAATCAAGACCGTGTGTACTTCTTCATTGAAGAAATTATACCACACAATCAGCCAAAAATCAATATGCCGGGGATGGTTTGAAACGGCTATCCGTATCATTTTGGGCTTTTGTTACTGCTTTCGCAATCTCGCTTCCGTCCAGAATAATACTGTTCATAATGTACTGCGGATTCTTATTTCCGCTGTTCATACTCATTGCCATTGCAACTCCCTGGGCTACTGCTTTTGCCATTTCTTCTTTTGTAAGTCCCATGCTTCCGTCCGAACTGGAAACAATGCTGTCTGCGATCTTCTTCATGGTTCGCGGATTTTCTAGAGGAAGAACGGCTTCGGAACCGGCTTCACCGATACCAATTACCTGTGCACCGTTGAAAAGGCCACCTTTGGCGTACCAATTAGGCTTATAAACTGGTGTAGAACTGGTTCTTCCACCGCCAAGATCATGTTTTCTCCACTCTGAAATATAATAAGTCAGAGTTGGTAAGTGTACTTGTTTCATGCCATCAGCGAATGATTGAGCAGTTTCCCGACCAATTGATGTAAGATTAACATTAAATAGCCTTTTAATTTTATCCGAAATCCCAGACAAATTGGTTTCTGTATAAGATTTCATTTTCCCAGTTTCCGTGTCAACTTTACCAGAAGCCTTTTCCCAAATCTGGTTTGTATTGATTAGAACAGAAGACCAATAACTTTGAATGGTTGTCATAACCTTACCCATTACATCTTTGGTATCGGTGTCCATGGTTCCGAGAGCTGTCGATACAGCACTTGCAGAATTTCCCCAGTTTGTTTTAGAGTTGGTTTCAACATCATCATTTGTGTTCTTTATCTTTGACCAAATAGAAGGCATTGTGCTTTCTGTGCTTTTTTTCATCCCAGCCATTGCAGTGCTTACGGCAGTATTGGCGAGACCAAAGCCAGTTTTTGTCTTGGACGATACGGAGCTAGAAGCATTTGCAACAGCGGTAGTAATACCGCCCACTGCTGTTTTCACAGATGTAGTCATTCCATCGAAAGAATTCTTTGCACTTGTTTCCATTGTAACAACTGCATCTGGAAAATCTTTTCTGAGTTTTTCATCTAATTCATCTAACGGAACGCCAGCATTTTTTAATGACGTATAAACTGCGTCTAGTGCTTCTTCTGTATTAGCATATGTTCTTCCAGATATTGCACTATCAAGAGCATCTTTAGCAGTTAAGTAGTCTCCACTAAATTGCTCGGAACTAAGACTTAAAAGATAAAGTTCGTCTTTCAAATCAGATATACTGATTTTGGTTGTATCAAATTTTCCTGCTGATTCAGATACACCATCTCCAAGGGCTACAGCTTTGTCAGTCATATCTTCCAAAAATCCAGTTGATACGCCCGCCTGTGCGCCATATTTCTCGAGAATTTTTTTTGCATCTTCGGTTGATACGCCGAATTCTCCAAGTTTCTGAATGAAACTATCGTACATTTCAGAATTTGATTTTCCGGCACTTTCATCTGCTTCAATTAACTTCCAAAGCTCTTCTGCTTGGTCTTGTGTTATTTTATGCGCACTTTCCATCTCGCCTGTATAATCATGGAGATAACCACCTGTTTGTGATAGAATTCCATTTCCACCTTGCGCAGCTTCTGTAATACTTGCAATTCCTCTTGCGAGTTTAACGGATAATGCCGTTGCGACAAATACAATCCCAGCGGTTCCAAATATAGTACCAAGCGTTGAAGAAAATGAAGATAATCCACCTGTAGCCGCCGTTTCCGCTGCTCCACCAATATCACCGATGATAGTAGAAAGAGAAGATGCGGTATCAAGTGGGAAATTTAAAAGTTTTGAAGCTAATGAACCGATTCCACTTGCAAAGGAAAAGATTTTGGTAGCAATATCCTTGGCTATTTTGATCGCAAACAATGTTCCGAATGCAGCACCGACTTGTTTTATAAATTCTGGATCAACTCCGCTTAACTTCTCGGAAAGCCAATTAATAGCATTTGCGATACCGTTGATTAAGTCCGCTCCGATATTAATTACTCCTTCAAGCCCAGTGATTAGCGCATCTGCAAATCCCTCTGCGAATGGTTGGAATGCAGACCATAAATTTCCAAGAGCAGTTCCAATAGCATTCCAATCAACCTTATCAATAAAATTCTGTATTGAGGTTTTTACACGGTCAATGCTACTCCAAATCCACTCCCAGTCAACATCAATAACTCCGAAATTATCAAGTGCAAGTACGATTCCACCGATGCCAAGTGCCATTGCTGCATAAGGATGTTTTGCCAATAAAGCAAGTCCTTTTCCTAATGGGCTGTCTTTTCCGATGATTCCACCAATAAAGGTTAATCCTTTGAATCCAAGGATTGCAATGGAGATTTGTCCAAGTCCTTTTCCAATTGCCTGTGCAGTTTCCGGGCTGATATTCTTTATTGCATCGGCAATTGAGTTCAAGCCTACAGGAAGCGTTGTATTGATGAAATTTTCTCCAACATCGAGCAAATCTTTGAAGAAGTCAACAATTCCCTGTCCAACATTTTGTGCAAATGGCGCAAGTGCATCCCAGAAGTTTTTCAATGCCGAATTAAGTTCGTTCCAGTGAATGTTGTTTCCGAAATTTGTTAATGCGTCAACAAGTTCCGGGATTGCACTATTCATTGTCCATGTACCTACCGGCACTAAGAATTTCTCATAGAAATCCATGAGACCAGTCCAAACAAATTTTGTTGGCTTTTGAAGCATTGTAAAGAAACTGGAAAGCGAGCTATTCAGTTTACCCCAATTGATTTTATTCAGTAAATCATTCGTAATATTAAAGAACCGTGGAAGCCCGGAATTATCAGATAACATCCATAATCCAATTGGTTTCAGATAATTATTCCACAAATCTTTCAGAGCTGTAATAGAGAAGTTTCCAAGCTTGCTAAGACCTTCACTGTACAGTTTCTTGATTGATTCTGTGGTTGGTTTAGCTGCTTTACGAATTTTCTTAAATACAGCTACAATCTGATCAGCGGTATCATTTGCCTTATTATTCATTTCTTCAAAAGCTTTATCCCATGCAGCTTGATACTCTGATAGGGCTTTATCTAATGCAGCATCCAATTCTGGAAGGTGTGTACTCCCACCGCCTCCACTTCCGGAAGAACTGGAAGAATTGCTAACTTTTGCATCATTTAATTGATTTAATTCATCAAATGAAAGCACAGAAAGACTTTTTTGTAATTTCTTCGCATTGTCATTTGTTTTGTCAAGCCCGGAAGCTGCATCTTCTGTACTATCTGCAATACTTCCCATATCAACTGCGGCACTTCCTGTTGAGGCAACATAGTCGGACATTTTGATGCCTAAAAGTCTTCCAATCCACGAAAAAGCTCTCTGAATTGCAATAACAAAGGCGTTCATATATGGAAGAATCTTTGAGATAATTGGAATGAATAATGAACCGATAGTTCTTGAAAGTGCCGAAAAATTAGATTGCAGTAATCTTAATTGGTTTGCCGGCTGATTTATCGTATTAGCCAGGTCACCCCATGCATACTTTGAACTATTCAAGATTGTTATAGTTCTCAGAATAGCCTTGTCCGATTGACTTAAACTTGATACAGTAGCGTCAATTCCAAGATTATAAAGTTCCTGTTGTAAATTTGCCACACGGATATTAATGCCGTACTTGTCAAGAGCCCGGCTCATTCCGGCTATTCCGGATGCCATATCATTCCATACATTGTTGAACTCAAGGTTCTTTACAGAAGCAAGGTCTGCCCCGATTTCTGTTAAAGCTTGTGAAACCTTAGTTGATGCATCTGCTGTTGCCCCCATAGATGATGCCATCTGAGCATAGGTGGCTTGATAATTCATCGTTTGGTTCGGATCAAGTCCGAGGCTCGTGCCTTTTGTTCTAGTCAGATCACCTGCATCTGATACTTCAAATCCAGTCATTTTTTTTGTCAGTTCTTTTGCACGTTTTTCAAAAGAACCCACATATTCCTCTGCGGATTTTACTCCTGCATTCTGCCACTTGCTCACGTCCAATCCGTCTGTAACTTGTTCGAACGCAGAATTGAAATAGTTCAATGTTTCAACATAATCAGATGCAGACTTTACAGAATTCCAAAGTGCTTTAATTCCTCTTGTCACAGTAAAAAATTTTGCATATAAACTAGCAAGCTGTGAAGTTAATGAGCCAGTCTTTCTTGTGGTTACAGTTGCGGTATTTCCAAAATTAGCTAGTGCAGAGCTTGCAGAGCCAATCATGGAAGCTAATTTTCTTCCTGCATTTCCAAGTCCATTTGCGGCATTTGATAATCTCGAAAATGAATTCGTAAGAGAATTTGTGGCTTTATTTATTTTCCCACTTGCAGTAGCTAACTGTGCCAAAGCTTCTGTCATTCTTACTGTGTTTTCGTTGATTTTTGGTGCGGTTTTCATTACATTGAAGAATGACAATACTTCATTTGCTAGTGTTCCAAGTTGTCCAGAAGATTGAGAAATTTTACCGCCAGCACTTGCCAATTGTGCAATTGACTGAACAAACCTATTTACGGAATCTGAAATTCCATCAACACCAATAAAGCTTTCTGTGATAAATTTCAAGCTACTTCCCAATGCAGGTAATTCAGTCGATACATTTGCAATATATTCGCCGGAATTGGCTAGTCTAGCCATTGAATTAACAAAACGATTAACACTTGCAGATACATCCGGTATTGCCGATAATCCAGATAACTGAGTGATTATCTCGCCAAGTTTCATAGAATTAAAATTACTAATATCTACCTGGCTAAATCTGCTAATGGAATTAATGATTGCGTTCAAACCGGAAGCTTTATAATTAACATTTCCCATGGCTCTTAAAGAATCTGAAAACTGTTTCATTCCATCGGCAATGCTTGTCATCTGTCCTGCATCAATTTCTTTAAGTTTTCCGGTAACTACATCTTTAATTCCTGTAGTATCTACATCCAGAGTGACTTTTACAGCGTTATATTTCAGTTCAGCAACTTTATTGATTGCCTTCTGAATATCCATTGTTATCTTATCCGTATTGATTTTTACATCAATAGGGAGCTGACCGTCCGTACCTTTTAATGCGTCATTAAGTCTTGTTTTTACCTGTTCAGCGAGCTGCTGAGTGGAATCGACAGCCATTCCCCACACTTTGTCCGATGCTTTTGAAGCGTTTTCTCCATAAAGCGATTCTATTGATACTGGCTTTATTGATTCTCTAACTTTTTTGATATTTTCAAGTATGGTAATCAGCTGATCTGCTGCATTTATAGTATCTCTTGGTACAAGAGTTGGGAATCTATCTGCTAATTCTTGCCAGGATTTGTCAAGTGTAATGCCTTTGGTTGCATCTGTAACAACCTTATTCAGATTGTTTTTCAGAATCTCAGAAAATTCGCCTTTACCAAGGTCGGCTTTTAGCATATCGGAAACATAGATTTTCTTGTTTTTGAAGTAATTATTGAAATCAATCCATTCTTGTTCTGCTCCATCTAAGTAGCTTCCAAGATTAGCTTTTACTACACTTCCGCTTTTGAGAATCGTATTTCCAATTTCTTCAACAATGCTTCCAACATTTCCAGAGATTTCTTTTCCGTCAAAAGACTGTGCCATTTCCTTTGCAAGTTCGTTCATTTGAGAACGAACTTTTGAAGCAGCACCGCCTTTTAAGTTAAATGCTTCAATTAATTGCTTTGAAATGGAAGAGGTATCAATTTTAATATCACGTACTGTTTTATCAATGGCGTATTGCAGTTTTTGTGTTTGATCTCCACCCTTGATATCCAAATCAATACTAATCTTTTGATTCTGAAGATTGCTAAGGTTGATTTTACTAAGTGTGTTTAATTTTGAAATAGCACTATCAAGCCCAGAAGTACGGACATTTCCTAGAGAATTAAAGGCAGACGTAACCCTTCCAAGTTCCCTTGCATAACTACGTAATCCATTTGTATTAACTCCGCTTAATGCGGAATTAACTTTTGTGAGTTTATTTGAAAGATTAGTCAGCGCACGTACTGCTTTTTCTGTACTACTGCTAATTTGTATATCAAGGGTATCAATGGTATTGTCAGCCATTCTATTTATCCCTCCTTTTTTTTACAAAAAAATAAAGGGCAGACAAGACTTATTCATCCTGCCTGCCCTTTTCATGGTTAAGCTCAAAGTTCGCCTGCATGAGTTGCAAGCTTGCCAAAAGTGCGTTTCTCTGTTTTTTCTTTTCTTCTTCGGAAAGTATGCCTTCCTGTTTACGCTTTTCTTCCTCTGCTGATTCCAGTAAAGGTTTTTTCAGATACTCTGCTTTGGATTTTTTCCCCATTAAAGCATTTGCAACACCTGTGAATGTGGCTGATGTTTCATAAATTCCCGCTTGCCAAAGTTCAGCGTCTCTTCTCTTTTGCCGTATCTTTTCAGCTTCTAGATAAGGTTTTAATTCAGCTGGCGTAGAATCCATAAATTCTTCTTTAGATACACCAATAGAGAGGTATAAAGGAAGAATCTCTTGGTAAACAACTTCTCGAAAAGTTAATTTTTCTTTTTGTGATCCTGTGGAATCTTCGTTGCATTTTTCTCCAATGCCTGTGCTTTTGCTACTGCATTCAGAAGACCGGATAAAAAACCATTTTTCTCCAATTCTTTGTCGAGAAGTTTGTATAAATCAAATCCGCTTTTCGGATTTTCCTCAGTTCCTTCATCTTCGTAATCATCCAAAAGGTCACAGACTTTATTAAGAACAGCTTCTTTTTCAGAATCACTTTCATACCCAAACTCTTCCTTGTGCTTCTTTTGAAGTCCAGCAAGAAGCAGTTCCGGGAGAAGAGAAATCATCTTCTGAAGGCTTCTCTCTTTTCCATCTGTAATCCCCTGCACCTTGTCCAGCACATCTGTTTTTGTAAGAAGTCCGTATCCAAATACAACCTTATATTCTTTTCCATGTACATTAAAAGTTACCATTTTATAATCCTCCCATTAAAAACATCATTCTGATTTTGTAAGAGCAACCTTTGTTTCAAGTCCCTTGTAATCTGTGATAATAAGGGAAATGGACATTGTTGCAGCTTCATTCTGTCCAACTTCTGGAAGTGGAATCTCACGTCCGCACTCAGCTGTAACAAAGAATGCATCTGTCATATCCGGGAAAACAACCTCAAACCATGTTGCAAGTCCAGTTTCTTTTGCTGTCTTAGATGCACTATAAAGTTCCTTAATCTGCTTAACAGATTTATCTGGATCCATGATAAATTCGATTTCCCATGTACCGCCAGTATCCTGTCTACCAGCTGCATATTTTGTGATATAATCTTCCAATGCTGATACGTCAATCTGCTCTGTATCAAGTGAAATTCCACCAATAGAGCTTGCAAGCTCAAGTTGCTTAAAAGTTGTAGGCTTTACGCCTTTTTCGGTTTCAACTCCATAACCAAAAGTCACGCCTAATGTTGTTAAACGGCTCATTATTTCTCCTTTCTACCTTTAACTCTTTAAGGTCAGCAATTTTTTTCAAACAAAAAATCGGTAATATGCACGTAACCCTGTGCCGGGAGATAGCGGATCACCGCCTTTCTACTCTTCTTTTCCAGACTGCTTAATAAGCTGATTTACATAAGTGCTTAATCCGGCAACGATAACACCTTGTGTAATTGCGGTAAACAGTGCCATTGCAGCTTCCTGTGAACCGGAAACTGTAGATGTTGCAAAAACATAAAGACCGCAAATTAATACACCAAGAATTCCTAAAATCATTGGAATAAATTTGTCAGAAATATTCTCTGACTTTTTAATCATTTCTCCGATAAAATAAAGAAATACAACGACAATAAGTAATTCTGGCTTTACATAACTTAAAATCTGATCCATAATCTCACCTCGCTTTCGTTTTAAGCATAAAAAAAGAACGTCTATGCGTTCATTTGATTTAAAGTAATTTTCCTGTATATATTCGGCTGTATCGGCTCACAAGCTTTTTAATTCCACTGTCACCAAAAAACATAGGTTCCGGTCCATATGTACGACGGAATCCCATGTTCACCATAGCTTTGTGACTTATCTTGTCCAATTCATACAATCTGGTTAATGCTTTACTCCCAGATGTGAAGCAATTTACTTGAAATGATGGCATTGTTGCACATTCATCCCCTTCAAGGTCACCTCTTGTAATTGGATTACCAAGCATATAAAGCTGTGCATATGCTTTTTTACCGGAAGCATTTGTTTCACTACCATCCATGGAATAATTGTCTGCGCCAGTAATCTTAGAAACAGCCGCTCCCCATTTTGAAAAAACTTCCAGTACAGGGGATTCTATTGTGTCCGGCATATCTGTCACCTCACAATAAAAAAATGCACTCACCTTTATAGTGAATGCATTGCATGTTATACTACAATTTAACACTGTAATGATACCATAATTAATTGGTATCATTCAGTATATTATGGTATCTTCTTTAGGAATAGAATACCTCTTTGGCAATTTTGCGGATATTCTGAATGATTTCTACGCTTGCCTTATACATTGGCATTGTAGCTTCTGTACCGTAAGAACGTACCCATTCGCCGGAATCAGAAATATATACCCAGGAATCGTTTTTTCCTTTTCCTTGTCCGTAAGAACCGATTGTATAACCAAATTCTTCTCCTTTTGGATGTGGGCTAGAACCGGCTGCACCATTGTGGTAAATACCAGCGCCGAATTCAATGAATAAAATGCTTTTGCCTTCGCATATTAAATGGGCTTCTGCATAGTCCCCAAAACTGTTAATTTTGATGTAAGTATTGTGGTTCTTATCAGAATCGCCTTGTGCTGCCAAAATATTTTGGTCAATAACTGGAATCCCTAATTCACATAATCTTTTTATGAAAATTTCATTTTTGTTCCTTAAAGATTTTTGATAATTTTTTATTTCATCAATAGCTTTTTGGATTGATTTCTGTGATAAGGTACACTTTATTGTCTTACCCATCTTCGTTTCCTCTTTTAGAAATTCCGTATCTGGCAATATTGCCTTTTTGTGTGTCTAAAATCTTCTTTAGTGTGTAGTCTGGCAATACTGTGGGCTCTTCATCTTTGTTCAAAATAAGGCTTCCGTCCTCGCTTATTTGTGGAATTCTATCTATCCAAAATATGTCCGCTTCCTGTGGGTGGAAATTTCGATTAAAGCTTGTAATGTATCTGTCATAATCTGGCACTATTCCAGCTGCAATTTCTTCTGGTGTTCCGGCTGTAGATGATACAGAAAAAGAGTATAGAACTGGTTTCTCATAAACTTTAATACGGTCTAATCCTTGCGTTTTTTCAGTAATTCGTGACCAATATACTTTTTGCTTTTGACGGACTAATCCTCTCATATTTCCTCTCTTTCTTAAATTTGGTTGCTTAAATAAAGCCCTCTTTAGTTAATTAAAATAGTTTAATGATTTAATGTGCTTCGCTAATAGGATTCCAATAGCTTTATACCCATTTGCATTAAAGTGCGTTTCATCTGATAGCAAACTAGGCGGCATTAAACCACCGTTTATTTTTTCAACATCTTCCGCTGTTGGCTCAATCCCTAGCACCTTAAAAGCGTTGTTAATTACTTGCAATCTAGTGTTAAAGAAATGTGAACCAAATGTGTTCATGCCTATCGCTTCGCTTGCTACAGTTGTGTCTGTTCCGTATTTAGTCAATCCCAAAATAACATATTTCTTGTTCGGAATTCGTTTAACTATGGTTTTAAGATAATCCCATTTATAACCCCTATCATTTGTACCGCACCAAATCAAGTATACGTTGCTAGTATATTCTGATTCTTTTGTATGAATTGGAACATAAATGTTTTGTGGTGTATATCCGTTTAATGAAAATGTGTCTTTAGCTGTTTGTGTTACTATATATTCTTTACCATCCACAATAACAGTTTTTCCATTTAATTGATTGTTAGCAATCCAAATATCGGCTGTTAAGTCTGCGTTTTTAATTTTGAAGGTTGCTTTATTTGGCTCAATGTATCCACTAAAAGCACCGAACGTAAAACCAATGTCTTTTGTCAAAGAACCGCCAAAACCAAATACTCTATATGACTCTAGCCCTAGTATAGATGCACATTCTTTTGTTATAGATACGCCTTCACCGCCAGTACCTGCCATTAAACTATCACCGATGCCCATTAGATCATAATCGTATGAAATGTGTTCTTCTAGTTTTTCAATTTTTAATGATTTCAAAGCGCCATATTTTTTATAAGGCAAAATTTTTGGAGTACCATATTGAATCATTAGGTTTTTAACCTTATAAGTCGGATTTGTTTCACCGTATATACTAGCTTGAATGTATACAGTTTTATCTGTTTCATTTGTATACGCATTGTAGAAGTCATAAGCGGCTATAATCGTTTTTCTATTATTATCACTGAACACAATTAAATCTCTAGCAATATTATTCAACGTTCTTTCATCATCTCTGTTTACCTCCATTCTGCTTGGGTTCCGGTGTTCCCGACATTTGTGTCGGAAACATACTCTTTATTTCGGAAATTTCTGAACAAACATCGTTCCGAAGCTGATTAAACATAGCTTCTATGTCAATCGGTTTTTCTTCTGCCTTTGGTTGCTGTTGTTCTTCCGGATTTATAAGTCGATAAACAAAAATTCTACTTCTTCCATCTGCCTGTAATTGTTTTCTATATATTTCTGTACCGTCAGTTTTTGGATAATAGACAGGGTTTCCAGACATATCTACATCTTTTGCCTTTACAGTATCAATGCCATCAACCATCTGTCCTTGCAACATGGGGATTTGTGGCACTTGTTGCATTGGTTGTTGAATTTGTGCCTGTCCGTATGGCATTGCCTGCTGATAACTATTCTGCAATTGTGCTAATCTATCTTGATACGGCTGTATTTGCTGAAATGGTTGCGCAAAATAAGGACTTCCATACTGCATATCTCAAACCTCCCTTGTTTTTATAACTATATTTTACAATAATAAGAGGTTGATTAACACGCCATGATAACGCCATAAATACGCCATTTTCTATGAATACAAAGAAAAGCCCCGACAATACATCGGGGCGACTTTCATAATTTTCTTCTTTAATTTTCTGTTTATGCGGTCTACGGTTCTTGTGCTGTAGCCCATGATTTCTGAAGCTTCTGCAAGTGTTTTTTCTTCGTAAACGCGCAATCGGAATAACTCTTTTTCTCTGGAATCAAATCCAGCTTCACGCAAATAGAAGATTCTTTCATCTTCCGAAAAGTCTTTATAATCATCCATTCCACTGTCCTCCCTGTAGTGGAATCAATATTTACACCGGGAAAATGCCTTTAAGAGCAAAACCTAAAACAATACCAATTATTCCAGTTATGACATAAGCAATAATTTTGTCCTGTAATTTTCCTGGCTTTTCCATGAGTGATTTTAAATTGTCGTTCATCTCGTCAACCGTGTCTTTAATGTGTACCAGATCATTGTTGTATAAAGCAATTTTCTGTTCCAATGCATTGATACGATTAAAAAAGCCTTCATCCCTTTTGGAATGCTTTTCTTTCATCTCATGGACGGCACTTTCCAATTCTTTTAAGCGGTGTTCGTTGATACACTCGTGTTCACATCCCATCGCTATTCCTTTCCATCACTCCCATTTTTTAAATATTGCTTCTACCCACCTAATTTGAAGCACCCCTGCGATACGTGGGAGGATTGACGTATCACGCACACACCATCTTAGAATCCGATAAATGGAAAAACACCATGATTTACATAAATTTCAGTTTCGGAATCCCAACTTCTATTCACAGAGGATTCGGAATGTGATCCTTGAAACTCAGCTCCCTGCTTTACTAGGAAGAAAAGAGCCAAATCAAATATGCAGTCATAGCATTTCTCCATATCGGAATTTATTTTCTCATCACTGTAAGAGGAAGGATAATTCCTTTTCTTCTTAAATGAACGAATAGCCCTCTCTGCTGAAAGAGGAATCATCCTCGCAGTTTCTTCATCATCTTCAAGATAATTTGTCAAGTCCTCTATAAGCTGTTCGTCCATTTAATCACCTACCTTTGCTGAGATAAAATCTCTGATATTATTCCAGCCTTATTAGTTGCTGTCAGGGCATAGCCGTTATCACTTGCGAGTTGTCTTAACTGAGATACAGTCATATTAGACAACTCGCTTTCTGTATACTTGTGTGTTGATGTATCATTCACACTTGCTACAGATGGTGACTGGCTGTTTTCATCGAGACTATGCCCGGTTATTCCCCCGCTTTGGTACCGATCACGATACCACCGTTTGCTTTTGGTGCAACAGGGACGAACATACCGGATGCTTTTGTCCATACTGCAACTGGGTCTGGTGTAGCCCACATGGAAAGAGTTACGAAAGAACGGTTCTCTTCCTGTATAAACTGTCTGTATTCAAGCTCTTCTGGTGTCACACCCCAGAGGCCAACACCGAAAGAACCGTTAGCATCTGCTTCATACAGAGTAAATACATCCTCTTTGAGGTATCTGGCTGTTTTCAGGGTTCCATCTGCTTTTCTGAAATTAAAGTTCTCATCACAACGATCAATTGTGATTCCATATTCCTGCATAAGCAGATTGGCAAGCTCCTGCTTTGTGAGAAGCCTTTTATTTGCAGCACCCAGAACAGCTGTCTGCATTGCAGTGTTGTTCCGCATGTAGTTAATCATTTTAAGAGAAGTAACAGCTTTGTTTACTACATAGCCATTGCCTTCTGCTACAGCTACCATTTTCTGGATATCGCCCATGATATCTGCATCTGGCTTAGACCAATCAGTAAGCGTTACTTTTGCACTTGCTGGAACGCCATAGTCAATTCCCATGTCAACATGGTTCTCTTTGATTGTTACAGCGCCGGTGGAAAGGAACTGTCCTTTCATAACATTTGCTCTTGTAACAACGCCCTCGAACAGTCTGGCTGCATCATCAAATACAAAGTTTTTCAGTGCTTCATTATCCGGCACACCGTTTTCAATTGCCTGCCGTAAGTTTTCGGACTGATTGATTTTTCTCTTAATGAAGAGTTTTTCAGTCAGGACTTTTTCAAATCCAGGTCTTGTGCCGATTTCTGCTTCGCTATCAAGAGCGTGGACGAATGCAACTTCCGGGAGATTCTGTCCAGCCATAAGTCTGTAATACTCTGCTTTCAGATACTGGGTTTTTGTATCTGGGAAAATGGTATCGAGGATACCTGGTCTTTTAACGCTGAAATTCTGAGAGAAATTAAGTCTTTCTTCTTGGGTAATTGATTCCAAAATATTAAATGGCATTTGTCATACCTCCTTAAAATACTGGGTCTTCTGTGACTACAAAAAAAATTCCGGATTTTTCAAGCTCTGTTTTTGCAGTAGTGTCAACTGTTACTGGAAGTCTCTTTTCAAGAACACGTCCTGAGACAATCACAGAAATTGGTCTCTTGGTATCATCTGTCATATCAACATCTTCAAATACAATGCCGATTGCGCCTGTCGCATTTGTTGGATATACGGAACCTGCTTTGATAATTTTCTTAGTTCCAACTGTTTCAGCATTTGTCTGGTCTGCTGTGTAGGTTTTGAGTACAAGTCCGACCTCAGATTCAAGAATATTTGGAGTGGACTCATACTGCTCTGTTTTCATAAAAGCCATTATTTATATCTCCTTTACTTAAATATTTACAGGGGCGTTACCGTCCACTGATTTAGTTTCCTGGTTCTTTTTTGCTGAGTAAGCTTTTGCAAATTCAGCAGCATCACTTTTTACTGTAGCTTTCCCACCGCTACCACCGCCCGGATTCGGAGTGTTTTCCAATGCTTCCTTCTCCCAAGCTGCTTTTGCGGTATCAAGTGCTGTTTTATTTGCTTCGGAAACTCCCTTAACAAAAGTTTCGACTTCTTTCATTGCATCTTCTGGTTTCTCATACGGTGCAGATGCGTATGCTTTAATAGCACTCGCGTATGTTTCGGTTGAAAGTCCTGCATTTGCGAACATAGAAGTAATTTCACTGGTAAGGGCTTTTTTGTTGGATTCTGCAAGCGCAGCTTTCAAATCAGCTAACTCCTTATCCACTGCTTCCTTTTCTTTCTTGCGTTCAGCTTCTAGCCGTTCTGCTTCGGTCATGTTCTGCTTTTTCAACTCTTCCAACTCTTTTTCCAGGGAATCTGCTTTTTCAGCTTTTTCCTTCAGAGAAACATTTTTGTCTTTCTCTTTCTTAGTTTCAGCAGAAATAGAATCAAGAAGCTTAGAAACCTGTTCCTCGGAAGGTTCTGCAACTCCCATACCGATAAGTGCCTGTTTTGCCTGTTCTCTTGTCATTGAAATCTCCTTTCTTCCAGTCCAATACGCTTTTTCAACACGGTTCGCTCCGCACATGGTCTGTACCCGATTTACGCTCACGGGCTGTTGCAATTTATTTGATTTTGTGTATTAAAAAAGAAGCCTTAGATTTCTCTAAAACTCCTTAAATAATCGAAATTTGGTTCATTCTTCGTTAGATGGAGAATTTGCCATTGGTTCTGTTTTGGACGGATTTTGAAACTTTCCGTCAAGTAATTGCTGTGCTTTCTGCATTTCCGCTTCCGGGTCTGCCAGTTCCGGGTAAATAGTTCCCAGATACGGTAAACTCATTTCGTAGACTTTCTGCGGATCACTAAATAGCCCACAAGTAATCAGTGCAATAAGCGGATGAATTTTATTTTTGAACAGATAATCAAGTGCTTGTGCTTTTACAAGCATATTGTCTGTTGGGTTTCTGGTTATCTTTACATCAAAATCTCTGGTTGAGATATTAACATCATTTGATGTACCACGGATAATATTCAGAATGATTCTAGCAGATTCCTTTTCAGCTTCCTTGGTGAATGCTTCTACCAATTTTGCATCTCTTTCTGCGAAGTCCCATCCATTACGAAGGTATACAGCATTTCCTGTATCCCCTCCGCTATTGCTTTGGCGGTTTGGCATTGCTTCCACAATCAGCATGTTATTGTAGATATCATCCTTTGCAACCTGGCTCTCTGATTGATTCAATTCAGCGGTCATCAGTTCAACATCCGACTGACAGCCATTTCCAGTATCTTTAACAGAGATGGCGCCAAGTTTTACCATTTCCAAAAACTCGTTTTTATCTACCTCGCAGTTCTTGAACTTCATAAAGGATTGCACAAACTGTTCAACGCCATTTAATCTATCAGACTGGTATTTGTTGATTGCATCAAATAATGTGATTGCAATTTCAACGTCCGAAAGCCTGTCATGATTATTCGGGCATTCAACAATAGGAATCCCACCAAAACCGTTGATGCCATATTCGGTTACTTTTCCATTCGTGATTTTGAAAAACTGGTTCTTTGAATAGCATAAGTAGTATTGTTGCTCATCTTCATCCTTCAAAATCTGAACGGACAGCATTGGTTTTCCGTTCCTCTGCGAATATACAATGTAACAATCACCAGGATACGGAATAAAGATTCTAAACGGCGGTAAATCTCCGTTTTCTGTCCAGTCCTCTTCTTTCAGAATAGCCTTATAAGAAGTTCCTGTTGCACTTTGGTATATTGCTCTCTGGATGTTTCTTGCATCTGCATTGGCTTCATCCAGATAATCATTCAGCAAATCAACTTGCTCATTTATTTTTTTGTCTGCATTTTTCTTTTTACATACATATTGGATTGGTTCCCCGCAAATCTGTCCAGCTTTAAATTTTACAGTTTCAAATGCGTGATTTTCAACCACTCTGTTATTGACTTCTGGACGGACTATTTTGTTTCGGTATAATATCGGCTGATCGCCTTTCATGTACCGATACAAGTAATCAATCAATGTTCGATTTCTATTATGTATGCCAATTGTATCTGATACTACTTTTACTACATTTTGCGGAGTGATTCGGTCAACGCCTGTGTAGGCTACTTTTCGCCCGAAATCACCTCGGCATAAATCTACAAAATTCATTGTATTTCTCAAAGCCGAACCATCCTTTCTACAAAATAAAAAGCACTGGATGTTTTAATCCAATGCTCTACTTTATATTCTACACATATTAAAAGTATCTTTCAGTATACTTCGGTATCATCTTTCGAAACCTTTTATCTTTTTTATTTCTGCTATGGCTTTTAAATGCTTTTTTTTAATGTGAATCTCTGAATAACCCATCTCATCTGCAATGCGAACCAAAGATTTGTACTCAACATAGTGCTTAAATAATATGTCATATAGTAATGGGTCTTCAACCTGTTCTATAGTTCGGACTATTTCTTGTCTTTTTTGTAAAAATTCAGATATCATTTCTGAAATCTCTTCTCGCAGATCAAATATCTTCGCAATCATGTCTCCCATCGGATCACGTTTTACAGAAGTTTGCACCTTTTCCCCAACTGGAATTGCAGATACACTTGTGGAAAGAGAACTGAGCTGTTCTTCTTCGATAAGCTTGTTTTTGATTCTGTTATCATAATTTTCAATTTGTCGTAAATATTGAGCTGTAGTCATCATACTCTATCTCCTTCCCCACATAAAATTTTTGGTTGCTTTTACTTCTGCAAATCTTTTGCCGGCAAGCGTTATTGCAAGCTGCGTAACTCCATCGGCAGCGTCATCATGTTCATTATCACCAATATAGACGAATGTAGTTAATTCATCCATAGCCTTTTGATACTGTTTATTTTGATATTTCGGAGCCAAAAATATAAAATTTTGCTTAACATCCCCGGAATACTGATTTATTTTTTCTTTTTTTGCTTGTTTTGAAGGTGCTTTTGTACTGGTCGTGCTGCAAGCGTATTTATGTTCTTTCAACCGTTCATTTACATAATAGGCATACATATCGCCACCATTATTTGCTTCAAAATTGATGGATTGAATATTATTACCCATGATTCTTCCAACAACTAATGGCAATGTTCCTTCTTTTGGTGCCGTGCTGAAAATCCAGTCATAAATATACACATCTCCATTTTCGTATTCTGCGCCCACTGGCATTGATAAGCTATCACCGCCACCCCACGCAACATCACAGGCAGAAACATTTTTAACAAATCCACCTTCTGGAAGAACGCCGTTATAATATCTCAATTCGTCAGCTGCAAACACAATTCCTTCACGTAAGAAGGGCTTTTGCTGATATTTGGCTTCCCATTCGTTAGCGTCTAATCTAGCTTTCATATCGACATAATATTTTGTTGAAAATCCAACGCCATACTCATAATCGAAATTCGATTTACCCTCATCATTCAAAGCTGGAATTTTTCTAAACCGATACATTGGATTATCGTGATTTAGCTTCTCGATTTTTCCGAGAGGGTCATATAAATTCCATCTGGTTCCAACCATAAGCTCCCTTGCGCCGTCAATCTTACGGTCAACCATCTTATTCAGATATTCTTGATATGTATTTTCTAATCGGGTGGGGCTTAATGAATGTTGTCTATCTCTTACAAGGTCATCCACATACAAATAACCATCGGAAGAAATATCAACGGCACCTGTCCAAGTACCTTCAATACCACGGCAAGTCATTGTTGCAAATCTATCTGGCTTGTCCAGGTTTATTTCAAAATCATCAGCACTCTGTTTTTGAAGTTTCGACTGTGGAAAAATTTCACTATAGTTGTATTCCTGTGTATTAATGAGATTAAGAAGTTCTCCGTAAAATCCTTTTGCCAGTTTTCCAGAATGACCGCCCATGGCACTATGACTATTCGGTCTTTTCCCCATTATCCATGACATAAAGAAAATACACATAGTAGATTTTCCAACACGGCTTGGGAGTGATAAGCCGTAAAACTCTATCTTTCTTTCTTCCAAATCTTGTAGGTCTTTGGCTACCACATGTAGTGTTTTTTTTCGTGGAATATAAAATTTCTTGCTGTCCGGTCTATTTTTTTCCATATAAAGCAAGTAACTTTCAAATAAATGTGGTGCTTCCAGTAACAAATACTGCCAGTAGATATCATCAAAGTCACCACTACCAGTTAATGCAGCACACTTCTCTGCTATGTTATGTGAGTATTGACTTACTTTCATAGCCATTTTCCGTGCTTCTTGATTCTCGTTGAAAGGAAGATCAATATTCATATTTAAGAGCAAATCAAGGCAATCTTTTTGGTTCTGATAGATTGTCATGTCACTACTGATAATCTGATTCAGCACTGCCCGATACCATTCAAGCGAGCCTTCTGTAATTTTTTCCATAAAAATAGAGCCAGACCTCCTTTCTTTTTTAGGATTTAGTCTGGCTCTCCTTTCTGGCTCTCTTGACTTTTCTTTTTGTTTTTTTGTATTCTAAATATTTTTCAAAACTATATTTTTCACAATATATACAATTTTCTAATCCATCTGGTTCTGGATGTATACACGGAATGTTCCTTAATTTGCACCATACCATTTAATCACTTAACTTTCTACAAATTTCAATAAAATCTGGCTTACTAAGTTCTTTCAACTTATCAGCATACTTTGGAAATTCATGCGTATATATCGGATGACCTAAAAGCTTTTCCGCATATTCATATGCAAGTTTTCGGTCATCCCCTGTAAGCATACAAATTCCTGTGTAGGTTTCAACTACTACGGCTTCTTGTTTTGTCATACATATCCTTTCTTGATAAAATCATATTTTTAATTCCGTAAAAATATTTTCAATTACTTTCCACTCTGCGAATACTGCCATTGTTAATAATGGTATTGCTGAAAGTCCCCAATTATTTTCAATCATCATTTGTATTGTGGCTATCAAATAATCTGCTACCCATTTGAATATTATGAAATTCGCAATTATCCAACATATTTTTCTGATTTTGTTCATTTTGTCACGCTTTCTTGACTGGCCATTCAAAGCCAAAATCTGAACGTTTGATTTTGCATTGTGGGCTTCCGTCCTTCCAGAAAACTAATCCCTCTATCTCGTGTTCGGAAAGATATTTCTTCGTTCCATATCATACATTCACCTCAAATAAATTTACATTATTTTCTAAACCACCAAATATGTTTATCAAGAATATCCGCTTTTACATCACCATCAAAATAATATTCACACCCATCATCTGCAAATTCTGCTGGTGTTGTAAATTGTGGTATTCCATCTGGTTCCAATATGACACACGCCTGTCCAGAAATATAACTTGTTACAACGGCTGGTTCGCTACGCCACCAAACTTTTCTTCCGATAACATTTTTGTCAAAATCTATTTTGTTTAAGTCCATTGGATGTTCGGAAAAATCATCAATCATGCACTTCGCACGTTCAATACCACCTCTTACATCACAGAATTTTTCGCTGTTTCTGGTTATAAACACATTTCCAATTGTTCTTGCTTCAAATTCATCGTGTCTGTATCTTGCATGATTGTACGGCGCATAATTTATGCCCCAACATACAGGCTCTCCGTCGAATTGAACCAGATTCTCAAAACTTGGTTTTTCTTCTCTTGGGTAAGCCCATAAGTTATTATCTCCGTATTTTCCACCAATCGTATGTATATAGTCTTCTATTAGAACAACAAAATAAGGTTTTCCATTAATCACTGTGTCCCAGTGCATTTGATGCATTTTTAATTTGGAAATGTCTGTATCTCTATCAATTAGTCTAATACTTTGCATTTAATATTTCCTCCAAGTTTTATACGTTCACCTCGAACTCTTTCTTGCAGTTGCTACCCTTGCATTTCAATTTAAGATGCTGAATCTTTGTGTTTGGGCTAATCAAAAGTGCTTTCTTCTGGCAAAAAGGGCAACAGGCGTATTTCACTCCATTGATATTCCTCAATAATGCCTGTCCATTCCACGGCTCGGGTGGGTTCATGTATTCAGAAAAATCTATTCCTTCGGATTCTAATGCTGACTTAATGCTCATTTATTTACCTTTCTATTTCTTTTATGCTTTATTGGTCTTTCCCTCTTTGGCTGCCCTTTTTATCATTCGTCGCACAACAGATTTAAAAACATTATCAAATTTCCGTTTCCCTTTTCTTCCAGCAATTTGTCTAAATTTTGGCTTTTTATTCATTTTTAAGCAGTTATTTGGTATTTGCCCAAAACCAGTTTTCATGACTTCTTCAATGCTTATTTTTTCTTGATCCATTAAATTTTCCTCCGCTTCGGAATGCCATGCATTTTTCGGAAATTGTTCTGTTTTATTCGATCTGGAAAAGCAAAGAGCAAAGCATTTTCTTTACAGATTCAATCATTACTGATGGTTTACTGTGTTCAATCCACTCTGCTACATCTTTTGCTAAAAACAGTGGTTTCTCTGCTTTTCCATAAACACGAAACTGTTTTCCCAACACTTCTTGTTCATTTAATACTTTCAGTTCATTCATTTCTCTCTTTTCTCCCTATGCTTCATCTGACAGGCAATCATTTTAGCTATGTTTTCACGTTCCTGTTTTATTCCATGCCCCTGCCGGAACAATTCACATTCCAGAATCTGTCCACATTTGGAACATTCGTCTTTGATTTCTTTACCGCATACTTCAATCATTTTCATCACCACAGTAAATCAATAAGTAATTTGCAATTTTTCTAAGATCATTTTTCCCATACAGACGAATTCCATCTTGCAATCCTCTGTCAATCAGCCAATCAGCTAACTTTATTGGTTGTGTAGGTGGTTCATCTTTGGATTTTTCTATCTTAAAATCATCTATTAAACCACCTCTATTTATAAGTTCAGAAAGTTCGCTCATCGGTACTATGCCTCCTTGTTTTCCATCTTCTTTTCCCGCCCTAAACTCGCAACAACACCCTGGCTCAGTAAAGTCTGCACAATATTCACTATCGCCATTGAAGCAAACTCATGTGAAGTCATCATGTCTTCTGCAATTCTTACAACTTTTTTCGTTCATAAATTACCTCGATTTAGAAAAATCCAGTGTGCCGACTTGAACGGCATAAATCTCCCAACGAGAAACACTGGAACTTTAGGGGGAAAATGCAACTTCTGGCAAATTGCCATTGCCAGATAGAAACAACAGGAATCGAACCTGTGTCACATGATATTGAGTATCATTGCTCTACCACTGAGCTATGTTTCTTTTTTCATCATAAAACGCTAAACTAGATGATTTTTTTAGAATCCCCGACTATCACTCCTCACGGGCATTGGTCTTATCTCTCTAAAAAGTTTTTGCACAAGATCGCTAGTGAGTTGCGTCTATATGCCTGCACGAATGCACACAAACGCATCCGCATTTATGTGCAAGAACTAACAATAGCTATGCTAAAGTAAGATATCCTATCTACACCTGGTAGATGGAATTGCAGGAGACGGATTCGAACCGCCGTTCTCAAGGATATGAGCCTTGCGAGATTCCACTTCTCTATCCTGCCGGAACCCGGAAAAACCGGGTTAGCAATAGGTTTATCGTGTTATGCTTTTCACTATCTACAAGTTTTAGTGCCGTAGATTCACTGGATATTTTTATGCGTCTTTGGACGGCATCTCTTGAAAACTCCTTTTATTAACGTGCGCTGCGTTAATGTTTTTAACTCCGAGACATACCAGCCGGGAAATCAGATCCATTTAATCTACGCCGTATCGCACATAAATTTACCTAATCCACACACTCAACTGGAAGTTTTTTCCACCCATATTACGGATGAATGGCATTTAGAAGAAATGGAAGCTCTGGGATTCGAACCCAGGACTTACGGCTTATGAGGCCGTTGCTCTTACCACTGAACTAAGCTTCCTAAGATACCAGAAATAAGCCCGCCATAGATTTATTTCTGGCACTGTTGCAGTTCTTGACCACCAGCCACAACAAAGGTTTTCTGAAACGTTTTTAGATTTCAGAAGGTCTTCCGGGACATTTGAAGCCCCTTTAATCAGCCCCGTTGGGCTAGAAGACCGGAGTAAAAATTGTTTCAAAAAGAACACTTGCGGAATTAACAAAACCGCAAACTGGGCTAGCTGGATTCGAACCAGCGAATGCAGCAGTCAAAGTGCTGTGCCTTACCGCTTGGCGATAGCCCATCAACCCCGGCGCACCATTAAGACCGGGGAAGTCGTGATATTAAGCTAAACAAGTATATATAAATTTTCCGCTCTTACCGATTACTCTTTTCCAGGATGGGAATTTTCTTTTCCAAATATTTAATAATTCCTGGCGTATTCATCAATAAGAGCTTTCACTACTCTGGGTGCCTCGACTTATCACTTTCATAGGCATTCCCGATCCTACATGGATTAAGTCGAAGCGGCGCTTTTATGAATTTAACCCTTTCGATTAACTCGATCAGGATAATTCCAATTGGAATCGGTAAATACATTTGTCACCTCGTGCAAATTAAAAAAATATTCAGTGCGAAACATATTTCTAAACAAATACAGAATAAAATCTGTATTACGTTTGTTTTTCCTTCTTCGTCCAGTATAGCCAAAGTACCGGCAAGAACCAGAACGAAAAATGCAAGATTTACAGCTGTTCCGATTACATTAAGTGCATTCATTGTCTTTTTCCTCCCCGATTAAGAAGTCCAGAATTTTTTCTGCAATCTCTTCCTCTGGCTCAAATGGCATTCCACAGTAATTGTAGGATTCTAAAGCCGATTTTAGGCTTGATTTGAAACCATTGTAAATTTCTCCATGCTGTAACAGTTCGTGCCTTAAAACACAAATTGCATCAGTAATTGATTGAGAAGTGACACTGATTTGTGCCAAGCACTCCATCTCAATGTCTGGAACAGCCATCATTTTAAATTCAACCACTGGTATTTCATCTACTGCGGTATGAAAATTTACTGATTTCACTCTTGGAACTTCATTTCCATCAATAAAGCATTTTGTACCAAGCCAATCATAAGGGTTGGGGTTTGTGATTTTCACTATCGGCATCTTTGTACCCCTTTCTTTTAGTTTCACAGTAGAGAAGAAGGTGTTTCGCAATCTCTTCCAACTGTAGAATGTCGTATTTTGGAATTTCCCATGTTTTATGCTCCAATAACGGAGACAGTGGAATTTTCTCATTTGGTAGTTCACTAGTTACCATTGCATTGATAAGCATGGACGCTACATCAATGGGGGATTCTGGAAGATTAACATTAACTGTACCAGTCATCTGTTTCCATTTCCCATTCACCATTAAAAAGCACTTCCCGTCTTGCGCCTTAACTGTCCCATCCGGGAAATTTTCTTCGTTGCTGTAAGCATTGTAATCTTTCATCCCTCTTCTACCTCCCCGAAATATTTCTTGTAAAGGTCAATGTCTTTCCTTCCCAATAATATTTTTATATTTTCTTTATCTTCAACTTGCAAAGAGCCATAAGCAATATGTACCCACGTTGTTATTGTATTTTCTTCTTGGTTCTCTTCTCTATAGCCATTGATAACTGTAAATGCTGAAAACCAATTCCCCTTTGCTGTTAAAAAATAAGTCTTTTCTGAATAACATGTATATCCGTAATGGTCGCAGTCAATATTATCGGTAAATATCTTTTCTGCATTTTCTGTGTTGTAAAATTTTCCATCTGCACATATTCCACTCGAATGAACAACTATATTGTCTTTCCTTATGCGTTTGGTATCTGCATTCGGGAATTTCTTTTCGTATTCTTCTGGAACTGAAACGCCTTTTTTGTTTTTTGAGAAAAAATTAAGCACGTCTTTTCCTCCCGAAATATTCATCAACTGCTTGTCTTACAATATCCGATACACTCCTGTCCGTCCGGTTCTTCTCTTCCAGGAGCCTTTTTTTCTGTTTTTCGGAAAACCGGATGCGGATGGATTCGGATTGTGGGTTTGGTTTCATGAGCATTTACCTCAACTTACAATTTCAATTGGATATCCTAAGTATGCTTCCAACTCTGAAACAGTCAGTTTACGTGGTTTCTTTATTTCAACATCAACACGCTGTATGATATTGTCTGTTGTCTTTGCAATGGCTTTTCCTGTATAGCTTTCAAGCTCTTCGTTTGCATATACATTCAAATGTTCATATCCATATGCCCGGCACCATCTTGCAGCTGAATCAACAATTTTTCTTAGTTCGTCTTGCTCATCACCGAACAACTCCTAATATCTAACCGCCTTGTTGAAGTCACTGGAGCTTACTTCATAAGGAGCCACAACATGTTTATATGGACTTCCAATAAAATGAAAATATCTATGTGATTCCATTGCTTTTTGGCCTTTTGGCAAGTTGAACCCTTGAGCTATTGCTTTTTTAAGCAACTGTTCTGATTCAACATTGTTTTCTGTAACAATGCACTTATTTGTAAAATCAATCATCTTTATCCCCCTCTAAAAGTTTATATAGCGTGCTTCTTGAAACTCCCATAATCTCGGCAAATTGTACTTTAGTTATTTCCCCTCTTTGCCAGCTACGTTTAGTTTCATTGAAAAGTTCCTTATCTATCTCTTTTTTGGAACGGCCTTTGTATTTGCCCTGGGCTTTTGCAATTGCAATACCTTCTTTTTGACGCTGCCGAATATTTTCTCTTTCTCTTTGCGCTACATATGAGAGAAGCTGCAAAACTATGTCTGCGATCAGTGTTCCTGTCAAGTCTTTGTTTTGCGTAGTATTGAGCAACGGCATATCCTGTACAATAATATCCGCTTCAATCTCTTTTGTGATTTTTCGCCATTCAGTAATAATCTCTTCGTAGTTTCTTCCAAGTCGGTCAATCGAATGGATTACCAGAATGTCACCTTTCTGAAGAGAAGCAATCATTTTCTGATACTCTGGACGATTGAAATCTTTCCCAGATTTTTTATCCATATAAATTTTCTCAACACCATCTGCTTTCATTGCTTCAATCTGTCTCGCTTCATTCTGATCTACTGTTGAAACTCTTACATATCCTACTTTCATGTATAATCCCTCCCGTTTATTTATAAGAAAATTATACATCATTTCGATTATATATTCAAGTAAAATATAATCATTTTTAAATATTTTAATTGACTGATTAAACGATTTTGATTATGATATAAGTATTAGGAGGTGATTCTTATCGTTTCTCAAAAAATTAAACAAATCATGAAACTAAAACAAGTTACAAATATTCAATTGGCTAATCATCTTGGAATATTACCGCAGTCTTTGACAAATAAATTTTCAAGAAACAGCATATCGGCAGATGAACTGATTGAAATACTGGATTATCTCGATTGCCGATTGATTATTGAAACTAATCCAGATCATGTCATAAAACTTTCAATGGATGATATTAAGAAAGAGGAATAAAAACCTCTTTCTTTTTTTTGCCTTATTTTTAGTATGGCAGAGAAACAGTTAAGGCTTACTGCTTTTCGTGTTGCAATCACTATCCCTGCCATGTTAAGGAGAGCTTTTTTGTTTTTTCGGAAACTCGGGGAACTGACTACGCCAGCCAGAGGTCTATATATAACCCCCTCCCGGTCATCCAGTGCGGACGCTGGCAAGTCAGCCCGACGCCCCATGGGAACCGCTGCCCTTGCCTGGTCGCTGTTTGTCGTAGGCCTTCGGCAGTAATCAAAGGAATGCTATGCAAAATCTATTGTAATATTGCACAAAAAACAGTGTTTTATAAAATGTCTTTTTATGGTGTACCCTATTTGCACATTGCGTATTACTAGATATAGAATCCGTTTCTTCGCAATCACAACATATAGTGTTTTTACTGTTATAGCTCCGGTTTTTCCATCTCTGGAAGCTCCAGCGCCGCTTTGTGCTTCTCTGCGATCTGCTGCGCGGTCTGCTGTGGTACGCCATACTGTTTTACTTGCTCTGGCGCTGTCTCCACCATTTTGTCTACAGCCTTACATAAAAATATATAGCCGACATTGCCAGAGGCAGCTCCTTTATATCTGTTTAAAGCACATTCTTCTTGCCATTTTTTAATGGTGTCGGAGCGTGATAAGTTTAGTTTTTCGCAAATATCTGTATTTCTACATTCCCCATTAGCCCAAGAATATATTGTATCTCTATGTATACCAATCAATAAAGCATATTCTTCTATGGTTGGCTTTTGATTATATCTATATACTAAATCTGTATATATTTCCCATATATCGTTTAATATATTTATATCCTGTAATATACATCTATTAAAATTAACACGTTTATTTATATATTTGATTAATCCAGTGAATAAATTATTATTTGGCTTATATAATTCATCTGGATCATGTAAAGATTTTTCGTATTCGTCAGCCAATATTAGTATACTATTCTCATATACTTCAGATCCTTGATCTGTAACTATTGTATTATTCACTGTCTCACCTCGCTTTAACACGTTAATTTATAAATAAAAAAAGAGAACAACACAAAAATAAAAGTAACCTGTATTTCAATCACTCTTATTTTTTATCGTTCTCTTTGGTAAAATGTCGTAAAAAGTAAATTTATTTTTCTTTGCTGATACCTTAACACAGTTTTTAATATCTTGTCAAATTTAATTTTGCATAAAATAAAACACATTATTTTGTCAATAATTAATAAATAATAATTAGGGTATTATATTATAATCTTTATTTATATTTATATCTTATATATTATTATACGGTAC
>ERZ780168.1139-NODE-1139-length-29482-cov-59.193190_pt1 | contig 29482 bp, 12 predicted proteins | sample MGYA00510981_ERZ780168 | MGnify/ENA primary metagenome ERZ780168 (study PRJEB29588, sample SAMEA2158769) | human gut metagenome | biome: human gut; feature: human-associated habitat; material: faeces | place: Denmark | collected 2008/2010 ...
TATCGGGGCGCGCTCGGGACTTCCACCCGTTAGATTATGCCCATGTCGGGCAAACTATGAAGGGCGGCTGCCCGGATGCCGGGAGCCGCCCTTTATGATGGGGTTATGACTGCGGTTTAGACAATCTCTTAGAAAATCGAGCTGAGATTGAAGTTGGCGAACTCGAGGTCGTTCTTGGCGCGCTTGATCATGTTTTTGTCGAGCTTGGCGGCCTGACGGAGATTTGAGCTTATCATCTGGTCGTTGTTGGTGCGTGCACCGAGTATGGCGAGCAGATAGTAGGTTGTGGCGTCGGGATTCGTGATGCCGGCGAGTGTGGATTTGGCCTTGCTGTAGTCCTTGGTGAGAATCTGGGCGAGGGCGGCATTGTTTGACTTGGTGTTGCCGAAAGCCTTGACGGCAGCGGCGTTGTCGCCTGTCATGATGTAGTATGTGCCGAGCGCTCCGCCGACTTCATCGAGACCTGCGGCATTGCCGAGCTTCTGGTTGGCCTGACGGTAATCTTTCTTGAGAAGGGCTACGAGGCCGAGGTTCATCTGAGGCTCTGCTGCCGAGGGGTTGAGACGCGATGCGGCTGCGAAGTTGGCTTTTGCGGCGTCAAAGTCGCCGGTAGCGTACTGCACTACGCCGAGGTCGTTGAATGCGCGGTAATCGTTGGGATAGATTGACGCTGTGGTGTTGTAGATGTCGAGCTGCTCTGCGGGCTTGTCGGTGAGAGTGGCTGCGTAGAGGAGTTCGTCGACGGTGAGCGATTTGGGATTTGATTTGTAGATCTGCTGTATTTCCTCGTCGCTCTTGCCGATGATGTTGATTGACGCGGTGATGCGCGATTTACGCAGCTGCGGGAGAATCTGGTCGGCGAGCTGGTCGAAAATCGACGAGAGGTTGCGTATCTGTTGTTCGCGTTCCTCGGGGTCCTTGAAGCGTGAGAGCACGTTGAGGATGAGCTCTTTGTCGGCTATGTCGGAAGCTGCGACGAGTTGCTGGAAGCCTTCCCAGTCCTCGGCGGTGAACTGCGCGGTGAGTTCGCCGAAGTCGGTGATATTGTCCTTGGAGAGCTGTTTGCGGAGATATTCGGTTGTGGCTTTCTCACGGCCTTCGGCAAGACGGGTGTTCAGGTCGAGGGCACCTTCGGGCGAAGCGTATGACGAGATGTTGATTTCCTCGATCTGACGGTCGGGGGCTGCGTTGGCGTTGACAATCTCCTGGTTGAGGTTCTTTACAGCGTCTGACGACAGTTCGCTCTGGCGCAGATTTGACTGGTTGATGAGGAAGCGGATGTCGGCGGCGTATTTCTCGTTGATGATACGCTGGAACGCGTCGGGGGCGATGGCGGCGCTGACGGTCGATGCGTCGGCGAGAGCCGCGGTGGCTACGAGGCCTTTGGCCACTTTGACGCGGGGAAGTACATATTGCTTGTTGCCCTGGGTGACATTGAATGCAAGCTCAAGCTCGCTCTTGTTCATGTCGGGCTGATAGTCGAACACTACGGGGATGGTGACTGTGCCGCCCTGCTCGAAAGAGATGACGGGATTGTTGCCGCGCACCTTCTCGCCCTGGAAACGATATGACTGCGAAGCCACTTCCTGTCCTTCGAAAGTGAGGTAGGGAGTAACGGTCACTTCGGCATTCTTCACAAAGAATTTTGCGGGGATATGGCCTGTGACAGTGGCGGGAACACGCTGACCGACAACTTCAAGCGGATCGGGATTCACATCGAAATAATCGGCACTGAACTGATTGAGTTTCTTGGAGCAACCGGTCAGTATCACTGTACCGGCGGCCGAAAGCATAATGATGGATTTGAATTTCATATTTATGGTTAAATTGGATTAGTCGGTATAATACACTTCAACAGTGTAGCAAATATACTGATTAAAATCAAATTGACCAACAATTAAAGAAATTTTAGCACTAATTATCTCATCGGGCGACTATTCAGCGAACGCACTTATTGGTTCCGATGCAATCGAGAGGTTTCATCAGCGAGAGTGTTGCAGAGCTATAATTAGCTATCAAAAGTCACAGCGAATCGCATCCCAATGCCGTTTACTTAAGGAATGTTGATACAGAGAGCCTCCGATTATGCTCCTGAAAATGATTTGGGAGGTTGGGCATTTCGGGTGATGATTTTTATTCGTATTGCTTTTTAACATTTCAACCGGGTTTTGCTGCTGACCCTAAAAAAAATGAAATAAGGAAAAAGCATAAAAAAGAGACTTCCTCACGGGAGCCTCTATATTTTTTAAACCAATCATTATCACATTTTCTATGTGGAAAAACATTTGTGCTTTCTGTGTGTATAACATCACGATGATTGAAAAAGTTTTTCAATGCCTGATATTTTAACACATATTAACTTAAGCGTATTCACGACACACCTAATAATAAATAAAAAACCGTATCTTTGCGAAAGAACTCTTATTGTCCAACACATCTTATTTACATTTTATTAATCAACCAATCATTTTTCCAATGCACAAATTTTTCAGATGGTTCACGGCCGTGTGTCTGTTACTGAGCACTGCCGTGGCAATCAACGCGCAAAGCGTTGAACCGACCAAGGGCATTGTGCGAGTGAAGCTGCAACCTGAAGTTGCCGGCCGTATCGGGCAAGCCCCGCGACGGGCCGCCAACGGACGGCTTTCGACGGGCATCACGCCTCTCGACCGCGCTTCGTCGCAGATCAAGGCGTCATCTATCCGCCCCATGCTTCCGCCCAATCCGAAATTCGCGGCACAACGCGCACGCTACGGGCTCGACCGCTGGTACGTGGTAAATTTCGACGAAAGCGTACCTGTGGAACAGGCCCGCAAAATCCTCGCCTCCACCCCCGGCATCGAGCTGACGGAAGCCGTCACCCCGATGACGCTAAAAGAGGGTAACGGCACATTCCGTAAGGTTAGCGGCCCGACGGCAAAGGCCGCCGGATACCCGTTCAACGACCCGCGCCTCCCCGACCAGTGGCACTATCAGAACTTCGGCAATATCGGCACCGCTGTAAAGGGCGCCGACATCAATCTTTTCGAAGCATGGATGTCGACTACCGGCAGCAGCGATGTGGTAGTGGCCGTCATCGACGGCGGTATAGACTACCGCCACGAGGACCTCGCCGCCAACATGTGCGTGAACCTCGCCGAACTTAACGGCGAACCGGGTATCGACGACGACGGCAACGGATTTGTCGACGACATCTACGGCTACAACTTCTGCACCAACAGCGGAGAGATTTATCCCCACAACCACGGCACACACGTGGCCGGCACTGTCGGTGCCGTCAACAACAACGGCATCGGCGTGGCAGGTGTGGCCGGAGGCGACGGCACTCCCGGCTCGGGCGTGAAGATGATTTCGTGCCAGGTGTTCGACTCGCGCCAGGGCGCACCCGACGGCGATTTCGCCGCGGCGATAGTCTATGCGGCCGAACGCGGCGCCACCATCGCCCAATGCTCATGGGGCTGGAGCGAGCCTGAATACTACGAAGAGGCCGTACTCGCCGCCATCGACTATTTCACCGAGACGGCACGCTCCGACAACATGACCGGCGGCCTGTGTATCTTCGCGGCCGGCAACGACGGAAATACCGGCAACTACTACCCTGCCGCCTACGACAAAGTGCTTGCCGTGACAGCCATGACCAACGAACTGACTCCCGCAAGCTACTCCAACTACGGCACATGGGCCGACATAATCGCACCTGGCGGTCTGCTCGACTACGGCGAGGCCGGCGGCGTGCTTTCCACCCTCCCCAACAACGAGTACGGATTCAATGAAGGCACCTCGATGGCTACGCCGCATGTATCGGGTATCGCCGCACTCATCCTGTCGAAATACGGCAGCCCGACATTCGTAAGCTCAAGTCTGCGCACACAGCTCGAGACTTCGGTCAACGACTTCTACGGCTACGGCGACAACGCGCAGTACCGCGGACTCTACGGCACAGGCTACATCGACGCCGCCAAAGCGCTCCTCATGGGCGACGGCGGCGCACCCGAAGCTGTGGGCGCATTCACGATGGCCGCCGCGCAGGACTACCTGTCGCTCACGTGGACCATCCCCGCCTCGTCCGACAACAATGTGCACCACCACATAATATATTACAGCGAGACGCCGTTCACCGCCACCGACAATCTGAGCGGACTGCGCACTTCGGTGGCCGACACCAAGTTCTTCTCTTCGGGCGACACCTACACCCACGAAATTACCGGTCTGAAACCGCTCACCACCTACTATGTGGCAATATCGGCCGTCAACCGCTGGGGCGCCGCCTCTCCCCTCTCGGAAGTGAAGCAGATAAGCACCAACGCCGGTCCGAAGATGACGGTCGACGTGGCTGAAATCCTGCTTCAGTCGACCGTTGACGCTCCTCTCGCAAAAGCTATATTCAATATCGGCAACGACGACGAGGGCATACTCAAATGGAACGTATACAAACGCACCGCCTCCGTGATGCCCGCATCGGCATCACGTCCCGCACCGGGCCGCGTGAAGCCGTACAATGGCACTGTCGGCGGCGCAAAGGTGGCGCAATACGCAGCCGTTACACCCGAATATGTGGCCGAGGACTATCCCAAGGAGATGAAACGCCACTCGCAGATATGGGCGTATGTCGGCGACACCGACCGCACCAAGCCCAACTCTATGGCGCAATGGTTCAGGGTCGACCCTGCCGAATATCCCGACGGTTTCAACCTCACCCATATCAACATCGAGGGAGCCAACGGCATGAACCCCGTAATACAGGTGTACAAAGGCGATGCCGCCATATCGTCGGCCGCGCTGATGCAGACTGTCGAATACAATTTCTTCGCCTACGGCTACCCCGTCGCACTCAACGAGCAGATTAATTTCGCTCCGGGCAAATCATTCTGGATTGTAGTCCACTTCGAAGGAAATCAGGAGGGCTATCCACTCGGTATGGGTCTGGCTTCTTCGGAAGAACTCGGACAGTACAGCTACATGAGCAACGACCTCGGCAAGAGCTGGACCCAGCTTGCCGCCGCCCTCAAAGGCAGCTCTTATGAATCCATGGCATCGCAGATGACATGGGCCATAACCGCCCGCTCGGCCAATCCCGACTGGAGCGAGGCGCTCGTGCTCAACCCGTCGTCGGGCACAGTGCTCTACGGCGAGTCACAGCCTGTCGAAATCAGCGCCGACGGCTCACGCCTCATCAACGGCACCTACAACCTCAACCTGCACCTCACCTCCAACGAAACCGAAGGCGGAGAGGCCCTTGTTCCGGTGACATATTCGGTATCGGGCAACACTCCCGACATCGTGACACCCAAGATTGTCAACTTCGGCTCGCTCCTCGTAGGCGAGAGCAAGACGCTCACGGTAGAGGTGTTCAACCGCGGCTACGGCAAGTTCGCAGGCTCACAGTGGGGCAACGGTCTTTACGACAACAATATCGAGTCGACATCGCCCGATTTCAAGGGACCGTCCAACGGCATACAGCAAGGCTTCCCGGCCCGCACGCGTGTAAGTTTCGACCTCACCTATGCTCCTACCGAGGCAGGAAGCCATACCGGAAGCATTATCTTCACCGATGCCGACGGACGCCAGGCACGCATCACCGTGCAGGGTGTGGCGACCGAGCCGGCCAAACTCGTCATCGAGCCGGCTGCCATCGACTGCGGAACGCTCACAGTGGGCGACGAGGAGCAGAAACAGTCGTTTACCATCTCCAACGCCGGCAAATATCCGCTTGAATTCGTATTCCCGAAATTCTCGCAGGAGAGCATCGACGGCCTGTCGGCCAGACTGCACAAGTTCGGCTACACCGTGTCATCGACTCTCGAGGGCTACAGCGAATTTGCCTACGACGGCAATCCCGCGCTCATCGGCGCCGCCGACATAGCGTCGCAGTTCACCGACGACAATGTGCTGTCGCGTCCCGTAAGCCTCGGATTCGCCTTCCCTTACTACGGTAAGACCTACGAGAAAGCCTATATAACCAGCTTCGGCGGCATCATGTTCGCTCCCAACGAAGAGATATTGCGCACGCCCCTCACCCCCTCGTCGTCAAGCATCAGGGGCACGGGACTTATCTCGGCCTACGGCCAGCAGGTATACATGGGCCCGCAGTCGCGTGTGGAATATTCGAAAGCCGACGGCAAATTCGTGGTGAAATTCATCGATGTGCTCGCCACGGTATATGACAACGAGTATATCCCCGTCAGCTTCCACATAGCGCTCTCCGGCAACGGCGACATCGAGATACACTACGATGACTACATGGCCGACGCGGTGTTCCAGCAGGGCGCGGGACTGTTCTGCGGCATCAACGACCCGGAATGCGCCGACCCTGTCACCGTGACAAGCGCCGACCAGGCCGACCAGTGGGGCTATGAGGAACCGACTCCCGACAACCAGCGCTACCACAGCTTCGCTACCGGCACGGCAGTGAAATTCGAGGCTCCGAAGCCTTCGTTCGTGCGCGGCCTCAGCATACCCTACGGCATGGTCAACCCCGGCGAGAGCGTCGAAGTGACCGCTACCGTGGGTGCCGACGCATCGCTCAATGCGGGCGCCACATTCAATAACCTCGCCATAGTCACCAACGACCCCGCTCCCGAGCATTCGTTCGTGCGCTTCGACGCTGTAATCGAGGGTGAGGAACTCGTAGCCGAAGCCGCGCTCGAGGATACGTCAATCGACCTCGGCGACGTATTCCGCACCTCCGCGCAGAAAGTAGCCGTAACGGTGAAGAACAACGGACACCGCGCAATGGAGGTTACTGCCGTAAGAGCTGAAAACGGCATCGTAGCCTGCGAGGCCGGGGTACCCTTCACTCTCGAGGCCGGCATGGCGAAAGATATTGTCGTCACGGTACCCACCGCAACCGAGGGTCGCGTGGCCGACAAAGTCACCGTCGAGACATCGGCCGGCAACCTTTCGGCCGACATCACGGCCAATGTAATCGGATGCCCGGCCATCGGCATGAGCCTTACCGAAATCAACGAGACCGTGGAGAGCGGCACGCCCGTCGCCAAAGAACTTACCGTGACCAACAACGGCAACGAGACGCTGCGCTACGCCATCAGTCCCGACCCGCTGGTGCGCATGACGCTCCCCGACAACGCCGATGCTGCCACAAGCTACGTATATACATTCTCGGGCGACGACCCGTCGGTGAAATTCGACTGGGTCGACATCGAGACCAACGGCCTCGGCGAGCAGCACACCATGAGCTACTATCAGCTCCATGACTATGTGGCTGTCGACCTGCCGTTCGAATTCCCGTTCTATGGCCGTAAATACAGCCGCATGTACATCTACAACACCGGTTTCGTATCGTTCACCGAACGCCATGACGACCGTATCTGGCCCGAACCCCCGGCCGAATTCCCCGCCGGAACCGTCTACACCAACATCATCGCCCCCTACTGGGGCATGCACTCGATGGACCAGACCCGCACCGCCGGCACATTCCACTATGTCACCGACGACCGCGCCGTAATCTCGTTCATCGAATACGGCAACTCGATGAATATCGGTGTCGACTTCCAGCTTATCATGGAGAAGGACGGCACATTCCGCTTCCAGTACAAGGGCGCGTTTGACGATGCCATAATATACGACATATTCGGTCTTGCCGGCATAGCCAATGCCGACGGCTCGCAGAGCATACGTCTGCCCGAACGCATGGTATCGTTCAACAACGCCGTGGCATTCTCGCCCGTAGTCGAATCGCCGCTCGCTCCGGGCTCCTCGGAGACAATCGCCCTCGACCTCGACACCCGCCGCATGGCCGGCACTTACAGCAGCGCGCTCAAAGTTGCCACCAACGTGCCCGGCTCCGAAAACCTCGAGATACCCGTCACGCTCGACATCACCGGCGCATCGGCTCCGCAATGGCCCGATGACATCGTGGTGGAACATGTAATCGGCTACCGCAGCACCGACTATTCCGACCCGATCGTGCAGATGGGCGCCATGTATGCCGCACCGTTTACCGTGGCCAACACAGGCACCGCGGCGTTCACCATCGACATGGTGACTGTCGACGGCCCGACTGTCTACGACGAATGGTTCGATGAATATATCAATGTGTTCAACCTCTATGTCAATCAGCCCGAGATAGACTGGATAACCGGCGAACCTACCGGCAACAAGATGTGGGGACAGTATTACGGCGACCCGATTGCCGTGACCGACTCACCCGTCGAGTTCTCGATACCGATGATTGAAAACGAGTTCGCCTACACTCCCGGCGAATACGACATCAAGCTCACATTCACCTACACGACCGAAAACGGCACCTCAAAGCGCGACGTCAACGTCAGGTTCATCGTCACTCCGGCGCCCGTAATGACACTCGACCGCGAGGAAATCCGTGTCAAGGCCACCGGCGAAAACGACACATTCACCGAAACGGTCAACCTCGGCAACGACGGCGAATACAAGCTCACATACAGCCTCGCCCTCGACCCGACCGGCGTCGGTGAACAACCCGAAGAGGGTGACGGTGGCGGCATCGCACTCTGGAGCAAGGCTGTCAAAGCCCGCAGCGCCGCTGTCAAGGCCGACTCCGCCGCATGCGTGCTCAACGCGGCACGTGTGGCGAAAGCCGCTTCCGGCAATATCTACGATGCGCCTGATGACTTCGAATACCGCAACGCGCTCTACTATCCCGCCAATCCGTCCAACAACATGTCGTACAACTACGGAGCCAACTCCTACTACGACATCTACAAGGCGGCGACAGTGTTCACCGCTCCGGCCGAAGGCTTCAACGTGTCGCACATCTATCTCCCCGTCACCATCGGCACCGCCACCGACTACCGTGTCGACTTCGACATAATGTCGGGCAGCACACCGGGTGAGGGCGACGTACTCGGCCACGGCAAACTCATCATCGAGTCGCAGGATGACCCGCAGATGGGACGCTTCTTCGTCGTACCCCTCGACAAGCCCGTATTCCTCAATCCGGGCGAGGAATTCCATGTGCAGGCCACCTTCGCGGCCGGATGGCCCTTCCCGGCATACGTATGCGCAAAGGAGGAAGCCGTCGTATCGGGACGTTACATGGGCTGGACGGAAGAGTTCGGCTGGTTTGACGTCGCCGAGATTTTCGAAGACCAGTACGGCTCGCTCGGCTACATCATGTCGTGCCTCGAGACATCCGAAGGCTCTCCCTGGGTGAAACTTCTCACTCCAGCCGACGAGACATCGCTCGAAGTGGGCGACAATGCCGAGATAAAAGTTGAAATCAACGCGGCCGCAGCCCGCATGGAGAAGAACAACAAGGCTATGATAGTAATCAAGAGCAACGACCCCATGCAGCCCGTGGTCAACTTCCCCGTGGTGCTTGACAAGAACGGCGCTCCCGTAGTCGACGCTCCCGCCAACGTGGTCTATGCCAAGGAAGGCGAGACTACCGGCGTGGAGATTACTGTCACCGAGCCCGACAACGATGACCTGACGATAGCCTTCAACGACGCCCGCGGCAATGCCGCCGTCACTTCGGTAGAGGCCGGGACAGCCACCGTGACCGCCGACAACGGCGTCTACACCGTGACAGGCACCGACGGTCCCGTCCGCCTCAACGTAGCAATCACTCCTGACTATGGCAGCGCATCGGCAGGCAACGTGTTTGACATCACGGCCACCGACGCCCACGGCCTTTCCGCTGAGGTGTTCGTACGCTACAACATCGAGCATGTCAACCGTGCTCCCGTTGCCGCCGAGCCTGTGACCGCAGTCGCACCCGAAGGCGCCACATCGGGAGTATACAGCTTCGCCGACCTCTTCACCGACCCCGACGGCGATGAGCTCACATTCACGTTCAGCATGCCGGCAAATGACATCGCCGATGCCTATCCCAACGCCACCGGCGTCATATTCTACGGTAAAAAGGCAGGCACCGCTTCGGCTACAGTCACCGCCACCGACCCGTCGGGCGCCACGGCTTCCGTAGAACTGCCCGTCGAAGTCAAGGATATGTCGGGCATCAGCGACATCGTCAACGACAACAACGGTTTCCGCGTCACGCCCAATCCTGTTGACGGCGACATCAACGTCTACACCGACTTCAACGACAGCGATGTAATCTTCACGCTCTACGACGGTGCCGGACGCACGGTATTCTCCGTCAGCGCGGCATGCGACACGGCCAAAGCCACAGTGCTTCCCGGCGCATCACTCGTCCGCGGCGTCTACATCCTGACAGCGACAAGCGGCGACGGCATAACCCGCACAACCCGCATTGTGAAACTGTAAGCACCCCCATCCCCTTTCATACGAGGCGTCCGGACAAACTCCGGACGCCTCTTTTTTGTGCCGGGAAAAAAACATATACATGACACTATCGCGGAGTGATTTGTTACGATATAAAAAGAAAAGAGGCCGCCTCACGGAAGCCTCAGTGCTTTAAACCAATCATTATCACATTTCTTGCAATGGAAAAAGTAATTCTGCTATATCACTAAAACGCGGTTCACCACAATTGGTTCAACGTCCCCGCAATTTTAACATCGTTTAACAGCAATCGCTTCCTACGTAACTATTCGGTTGATAAACTTATTGATTACGAGCGTATTGTAGGGCTGCACCCCGGTGCAGCCGTTGATGATAACACCCGTTTGCATTGGTTTCGGCTGCACAGGGGTGCAGCCCTACACTGATAATTAACACCTTACATCGTACATATTCGCTGAATAGTAACCTTCCTACTGCTGCATACAGAAAAGAGCGTCCGGTACGGACGCTCTTTTCTGCTTAGAAAAATATTTCAAGATTGATATGCTTCGGGGATATCCCCCTCTGCGGTTTTTAATCATGCGTCCGACTCACGTCGTACACAATCTTCTACCTTAAATCATGAGATCAATAAAAATTGACTTAATTTGAAAAGCAGACTCACGTCGCCTTATTTATTCATTCCAGCCGATAATCTCACGACACATACGGCTGTAATTGTAAAACCTTGATTTATATTTATAACTTTAACCTGATTTGTTAAAAAGCAATCGAGATTATGGAACTCTTGTTGTAAAACAAAATCTCGAAATCTTCATTGCATGAAATATGTATGTGGATTAATATATTTACAACGACAAAATTACTGCCTGACGCTTTCAAATCATATCAATTTTGTGTCATTTTTTTGTCAATCTATATTTTATTTTTCTTTTTAAAGCTTGCTGGCGAATTTTTTCTATTTTATTGACACAAAAGTTTCATCATTTTGCGACACATTTTTCCCCAACGGCATCAAAAAATCACGAATGCATGCAAAAAGAAAGAGGCCGCCTCACGGAAGCCTCAATGCTTTAAACCAATCATTATCACATTTCTTGCAATGGAAAAAGTAATTCTGCTATGTACATGTAAAACGTACTGTGATGCAGATGGTTCATTAACTCACACATTTTAACTTACCTTAATAATTATCCTATGATATATTTACCGAACGGCAGTCGGGAAATCACCGTGGTGATGGCGTAGCAAACTATGTATGTCGTCACCGCTGTAGCTACAATCACCCCGTATACCGGCATCGTACCGGCATACATCGTGAACACTGCGGGCAGCAGCATCATGTGCATCAGATATATGCCGTAGCTCATCGCCGATATATGGCGCACGACACCGTACACAAGCCCCGAAGACACCCTGATAAGCCGTATCAGCAGAAACGCGCCGAAACTCATCACGGCAGGCGCGAACGACGACGGCTGCCAGCTCAGTTCAAGCACGCGTACCTCCTCGGCTACCCCCGACTGATGGTAGAACCACCCCACGCAGAACGCATACCCCGCCACAAGGCACGGCACACCCACCATAAGCGTTTTCTTCACGCCCCAGTCGACATATTTCCTTATATAATGCGCCAGCAGCACGAGACCGAACGACCCCGACACGTAATAGAACGTCGGATAGGGATTCCACCAGCATTCACCCGCCACATCGCCGACATATTCGTGCAGATGCCACGAAAACGTTGTCAGGAACCATATGCCGAGATAGAATTCCTCCTGACGGCGCGACACGTTTTTGAGCCACGGGGAGATTATCGGGGCTATCAGATAGATGCCAAGAAGCATATAGATGAACCACAGATGCGACCCGCGCGGATTGAAGTTAATCCACACGGTCGACAGATTGTCGAGCGACTGCGACCAGCTCCATTCGCCCCATGCGGCAGGAAGCACGGCATACAGCACGAGCCATACCGCAAACGGAATAGCCACCCTCGTGAACCTGCGCCGGAAGAATGTCGACACGTCACCCTTAAGCGGCAGAAGCAGAAACGACGACGCCATCAGAAACAGCGGCACTGCCGGACGCATAAGCCCGCTGATAAGAGCCACGCTCCACAGGCTTTCGGAGTCGGCGAAACTGAATGAATAGTCATTGGAATATACGCATTCGCACGCGTGCACCATTATCACCATAAGGCATGCTATGGCGCGCAGCCAGTCAAGCCATGTTATGCGCGCGGTGCTCACGCTTCGCGTCAACGGGGAAACTACCCCTGCGCCCCCACTCGTTGCAATCTGATTTTCCATGGTAATTTCACTTAATTGTACAATACAAAATTAGCGAATCTTACTATTTTTACATATAATCAATAAATCGAAAAATAGCACATTCGCTCACATACACCACAAAAAACAACCCGAATACGTCAGGAGCGGGGGCGTCTCGCCCCCATGGTAACTTTCTGTGACAAGATAATACCACGGGGGCGAGACGCCCCCGCCCCATTTTTTTTAACCGCCCGGGGTTATTCCGCGGGCGACATTGACATCTGCACGCGGTTGGCCGGGATGATGATTTCCTTTGCGAATGCGGCTACGTCGGCGGGGGTAAGATTCTCCACCAGTTCGGTATAGCCGTTGTGCATGTCGCGGCCGAACTTGTCATACATGTGGAGCACGGTGAGCCAGTAGCTGTTGTTCTCCATATTCTGCGAGTATGATTTGAGCATGTACTGCTTGATTTTGAGCAGGTCGTCGTCGGAGATATTGGCAGGGTCGGCAAGCATTTCGGCTGTACGGGCCACGATGTCGAATGTCGAGTCGGCATTCTCGGGAGCCACACGGATATACACCGGCATGATGAAGTTTGACGGGTCATTGCCGTTCATGCCGGCACCGACACCGCCGTGGGCTTTGATTGAATATGTCCAGCCGCGGTTCTCGCGCAGGTCTTTCAGGAGAGCCGACTGCACCAGTGAGCCTAACGCATGCCCTTTCACCACGTTGGGAAGGTTGTAGTCGCAGGGATAGTTGTAGAATGTATATGCGATTGTCTGAGGAGTCTCCATCGGAGTGGTGAAGCTCATGCGCTCGCGACCCTTGATGTAGTGATAGCCTATGTCGGCCGGCTGCTCGCGGCGTCCGGCGGCGGGGAGCGAAGCTATGTAGCGCTCGGTGAGCATGCGGAGCGTGTCGGTATCGAAATCGCCGAGGATATAGAAATCGAAATCGGTCATGTCGCCGAAGCGGTCGCGGTGCATCCCGATGATACGGTCGTAGCTCACCTTGTCGAGGTCATCCTTGCTGAGCTTCGCGCCGAGCGGATGGCGGTCGTAGACATAATAGTGGATTGAGTCGGCCATGGTGAACGTCGGGTTGCTGTTCTGCGACGACAGCTTCATGCGGTGGTTCTCGATGATGGAGGTGAATGCCTGGTCGTCGCGCGTGGGTTGCGTCGCCTTGAGATACATCAGCTGCAATGCCGTTTCCAGATCGGAAGTGGCGGCTGAAGCGAGCAGACGTTCCTCCATGTTGTCGATTGACACGTCGACACGCACATCCTTTCCGGCGGTCATGCGGCGCAGGTCGGTCGCGGTGTGGCCGCCGTATGCTCCGGCAGCAAGCACGTCGTTGACAAGATGGTATTCCGGAGCGAGGGCGGGATTATATCCGGCCGAGAAGCCGCCGGGCGAATATCCGGCAATAACGACATGGTCGGGATTGTAGTCGGTCTTTTTCAGATGCACGCGTATGCCGTTTGACAGTGTCCACACGGTCGAGCCGAAGAGGCTGTCGGCCTTCTCCGACACTATCTTGCCGGCGACAGGTATCTCGGCGAGCAGCGGTTTGTCGAGGTCGTGCACCACATAGGGAGCAAGCGATGCCTCGTCGACCGAAGCGTATGCCTCGGCAAGGGCGGCATCGGTCAGCACGATGTCGTTGTTGCCCGGCAGATATGCCACCAGTACCACGTTACGGCAGTCGGGGCTTACAACCGAACGCACGTAGTCGTTGACCTGCTCCGGTCCGACCTGGCCGAGCACCCCCTTCATCATCTTATAATACTGCTCCTGCGAGGGAAGCGCGCCGCCGTCAAGGTAGTGGCGCACGTATGTGCGGGCATATTCCGTATTTGTCGTCTTGGTACGGGCGGTAAACTGACGGTCGAGTTTGGCGCGCTCGTCGAGCTTGGCGCGCTGCAGTTCCACGTCGGTAAATCCGTGGCGCGCCGCACGGCGCAGTTCGGCGGCGATTGCATTGACGCATTCCGCCTCACGGCCCGGCGATGTCCCGGCACGTACCATAAGTGCGTCGCGCGTACGCGACAGCAGGAACGGACGGTCGCCGATACCTACGTTCGACATCAGCGTGCCGGTCGATGTCTCGAGGTCGGTAAGACGCTCGGCGAGCATGTCCACCACGAGGTCGCACGCAAGGTCGCGGCGCAGCTCGTTGATTGTGTTGACATCGCTGTCGGGAAGATTGTCATGCTTGAGATATATCTGGACGAACGGAGTCACCTGCTCGGGGTCGGACTGCACGGTAGCTATGATTTGGTCGTTGTCAGGCACCTCGACCTTTGCGGGGGTCACATTGAATGCCGGACGCTCCACGTCGGCCCATAGTTCCTTGATTTTGGCCTCTATGACATCGGGATTGACATCGCCCACCACAATCACGCACTGGTTTTCGGGATAGTACCACCGTTTGTAGTAATCTCGGAGCGTGTCGTAGGGAAAATTCTCCACCACCGACATCAGGCCGATGGGCATACGCTGTCCGTAGAGCGAATTGCCGTAGATTACGGGAGCGGCCTTCTCGAGCATGCGGTTGGCGGCGGTACCCTGACGCTGGCGCCACTCACCCTTGATGACACCACGCTCGGCGTCGATGTCGGCGTCGGCAAGCGTAAGGTCATGGCTCCAGTCGCGCAGTATCAGCAGGCATGAGTCGAGGCTCGACTGACGCGTGGTCGGCACGTCGCATATGTTGTAGACGGTCTCGTCGGTTGAAGTGTAGGCATTGAGATTGGCACCGAATTTCACGCCGATTGACTCTAAGTATTCAATCAGGGAGTTGCCGGGGAAATGCTTGGTGCCGTTGAAGCACATGTGCTCGAGGAAATGGGCAAGTCCGCGCTGGTTTTCCTCCTCGTTGACCGAGCCGACACGCTGCGCGATGAAGAAATCGGCGCAGTTGGCCGGAGTCTCGTTGGCACGTATGTAATATGTCAGTCCGTTGGGGAGAGTGCCGATGCGCACATCGGCATCGACCGGCAGTTTATTGAGTTTTGAAGCGCCCGCTGCAAGAAATACCAGGGCAAAGAGCGCAAGAAATGTAGTCAGTCTTTTCATTTTTTGTCCTTGTAAAAGAAAATTAAAAAATAAACGAAACGGCGATGTCGGCCAGGTCGGAATGTATGCCGGCCGTATAACTGCGCCGTGAATATGAGGCCGTGAGGCCGAAGGCATAACGGTCGTTGACCGCGCGTGTCAGATTGAGGCGCACTCCGGCCAGCGAATTTGATTTCGAGAGTATGTCGTAGCGGTCGGTGTCGACAGCCTGCATCCCCGCGGGGATACTGTTGTTGACAGGCAGCTCGCAGATATTGTCGACAGGTATCACGCATGCGAATATCGCCGAAAGCGACACGCGCCACAATGAGCCGAAGGTGCGCGCTCCCCTGACGGTGACGGAAGGCGTGACCGACGACAGCAGCAGCCTGCGGCGCGGGTCGGCATACGTCTCGTCGCTGCGGTTCCACTCCACACCGGGATTGACCGACAGGAGTGTCTGCCGCGACGCATGCCACTGCCACAGCATGTTGAGCCGGACTTCGGTAAGCGTATGGCGGTACAGTTCGAGCGAACCTATCTGAGGATAGACGCTTCCGGCCGGGTCGCCGAAGATATTCTCCGTGCCCGTACGTTTGCCGTAGGATAATTCGGCCATAGCCGCGAAATCGTGCACCGCGCCCGGCGCGAGCCATCCCGCCGTAGCCGACAGCCGGTTGTCGGTAGCCGACTCGAGCGGCAGTTTGTTCAGGCCCGTCAGTATATGGTCGAAGTTGAACGAAGTGAACTCCACCGACGCAACCGCACCGCGCAGCGTCGAGGGAAACAGGTTGGCCGTAGCGCCCCAACGGTGGCCGTTGTAGTAATGGCTGTAGCCGTTGCCGGCAAAACGCTCGTAGTGCGTGCCGAGACCTGTCAGATGCCATATACTGTTGTCGCTTAGTTCGTTGACAAACTCGATGTCGCACGACTGCTTGTATTTGCGGAAATTGGCCGAAACGCCGGCATGATAGTCGGAAGCACCGATACGCACCGCCCCTCCGGCCGATATGTCAAGCCGCCCGGTGGTGTTGCGCGGACGCGGATCGACATTTCGGTAATAGAGGCCAGCATTGTAGCTCAGCGTGACGCCCCACGCCAGACGCTCGGTGTGGTCGGCATATCCTCCGGCAAAGCTGTATGTCTCCATATGCATGTCGCCCCCGATGGAGTCGGCGGTGAAATAGGGATAAATCAGTGCGGCGTCAGAACTCTCGTTCCAGCGTATGTCGCGCAACATGCCGTTGCGATATGAAGCGCTTCCCCACAATGTCGACGACTTGTGCTTGATATAGCTGTCGGCTGAGAGTCCCCACGTCGATTCGCCGGTGCCCGACTGCACGTCGATGGCACGGCTGTCGGCCTCGCGACGGTAGCCGGCCGAGAGCGAACTGTAGCCGTAGGCCTGCTCCCACTGCTTCAGTGCCGGATTGGCATACGACTGCGCCGCCAGGCCCCGCATCATCTCCTCATGCAGGGCAATCCGCTCCGTCACTGTCGTGCCGACAGCGGCAGTGTCCGCCTCCAACCCGTAGGCCGGGGCGCTCACTGCTGACGCTATAAATAATATGAGAGGGAATCTCGTCATTTCACCGGTATGACGCCATCATAGGTGCGGGTGGTGCAGAGTGTTCCCGAAGCATCTGTGGCCGTACCCTGAAGCTCGATTTCCGAGGGAGTCACGCGGGGATTGAAGTCCTCGGTAGAGTTGTTGGTATCCTTGAACACGGGATTGCCTGCCTCATTGAGGTAGAGCATCTTGCGGCGCATGCCCTTGAAGAAACGGGTCTTGTCGGAAGAGTTGAGCGCCACATAGCTCCAGCCGCAGTCGAGCGCGGGCGAGGTGACGTTCCATGCATAGTTGTCCTGAGGCGACACGTTCACTACATCGAGCACCCACTCGTTGGGCACCATGTAGCAGCCGTCTTTCGTACGGTCGAATGTACCGGCGGCGGTGACAAGCTGGTAGGTTGCGGTGTAGGCGTAGTCCTCGAGGAATTTCTCGGCGGGTACCTGCAGACGGGCTATGCCGAACGCACGCTGCGACTGGTCGAGGATGGTGATGGAGCGGCTGTAGCTGAACACCTTGTCCATGTTGGGTACGTCGGGGTTGTCGGTATCCTGCTGCGAGGCCACCTGCGACTCGTCGTACCACTCCACGTCGGCGTGGGTGAGGTCAAACGAATTTTCCGACGCCTGATTGGCTCGGTCGCATATCAGGAAATACTCGCCCGGCTGCACGGGGAAACGGGTACCGTCGCCCGGCACGGTGAAAAGCGTGCGCACTACCACGTGCGTAGGCATCACATCGGGATTGTATTCATATTTCTGCACGGTCGAGAAGTCGGATTCAAACATCGTGATACCGTCGGCATAGATTTCCTTGTCGGTATTGTTGTAGAGCTTGATGTACGTGTCGCGGTTCTGGCCGCCGGTAGAGTTGGTGGTGCCGCAGTTGAACACCTCGACGATGATGAGGTCATCGGCCTCGATGGTATTGTAGGCGGTCAGGTTGATGGTGTTCTCGCCGGCCGTGATTCTGACACTCTGCTGCATGGCGCGCATGGTTGTGGCCACGCCGTTGGGCATTGTCACGCGGGCGGTATAGGTCACGTCGTAAAGGCCTTCGGTAAGCTCGATTTCGGCTGCCGACATGAATGTCTTGACCTCGTTGGTCGATACGTTCTTAAACCGGTACTCCTCGCTGTTGACTGTTGCCGAGGCTATCTCTTCGGGAAGATTGACGGTAACGCTCACGGGATAATATACCACGGGGTTATCATCGTCGGAACATGATGTCAGCTGCACTGACATTCCGCCGAGCAGTGCGGCGGCAAGGATAAATTTTGCAATTTTCATCTGTCGGTTATTTATTGGTTTATATTTATTGTTCTGTTTCATTCAATTGTAATAATGTCGCCTTGCGCTATATCGTCACCGTCGCCTCCATGCCGAAGTAGGCCTCCGACGTGCGGCGCACTTTAAGTCCGCTGTTGGTGTAGTAGTCGGGCAGATAGTCTATGATGCGGTTGACGAACGCCGAAATCCTCAGCCAGCGGCCTATCTGCTTTGTGGCCTTTAGATTGACATACATGGCCATCGGCACACGCTGTGTCTCGAACACCCCCGGGCTGTACGTATTGACGAGATGCTGAAGCATCGGGTCGCGGGTATCGGCATCGGTGAACGGATGCAGCAGGCCGTCGGCGGCCGAAAGGTAGCTTTCAGGCATCGGATTCTCTTCGAGGCGGCGCTGTTTTGTCCACCATGTTGTCTGAATCGTAGTGGTGAAAATAAGCCCCCACCGCGGTATCTGGGTATCGAACATGAAACTGGTCGAGAACCTGTCGTTGGCGCGTCCGTCGGTGGTGTCGTAAAGTCCGACATAAAGGTCGCTCACCGCAGTGTTGCCGATGACGGTGTTGACCGGCTTGTACAGCATCTGCGAGTTGGAATACAGGGTGTGGAACCATGCGCCGGTCACTGTCAGCGCCGTGCGCAGCGGTTGCCAGCGTGCGGTGGTCAGCTGCAGCTCGATGCCCTGCTTGTCGATGCGCGTGCCGTTGGTCACACGGCTGTAGCCGTCGAGGATGGTGCGGTCGGTGTAAGGCAGGTCGTCAAGCGACGGAGGCCCCGTCAGCGTCGACGGATTTATGGCCGAGGCGTCATAACGTCGGTAGGTGTATGTGTCGTAGACCGTAGAGTATCGGAATCCCGAGCTCAGGCGCTCGTCGAAATATGTCACCGACAGGCGGTTGCTACCCCAGGTCATTCCCAGGCGTATCTCCCACTTGCGGTTGCGCGCCGCACGAAGCTGATAGTTCGTGGGGTCGGTGATGTATGTGCGCAGATTCACTCTGGAATATTCCTCGGGGTGGCGCACGTCGTAGTATCCCAACTGCACGAAATCGGAGTAATGCACCTGTGGAAAGAGATAGTCGATTGTCGGCATACGTGTGGTCATGCCGTATCCGCCCCCTATCGACACTGTCATCGGCAGCTGTCCGACGGTGAATGACGGAAATGTCCATTCGGCATTCACGCGGGGGTCGATATACGGGCGTCCCGACAGATAATAGCGGCTGTCGAGTCCGGTGAGCGCTATCAGCCGTGCTCCGAGCTGAGCCTCCAGTTTGCCGGCTCCCGCAAGCACGGTGATGCCGTCCTCGACGTAGGCCGATACGGTGTTGAGCGCAGGAATGTCGCTGAATGCGCGCGGACGCGTGGTCCAGCCCCCCGACAGGGGACGCAGCAGGTCGTATATCTGTCCTTTGCCGTAGTTTTTGACAAATGTATATTCGGCGCCCGCTTTGTATTTATGGAGCCATACGCCCATGGCCGCGGAGCCTGCGGCACGGAGCCGCGCCGTGATGTCGACCGGACGGCCGTCGCTGACGAAATCGGCGATATAGGGCGACAGCAGATAGCGGCCGTCGTGCACCCCCTCCTCCATCGAAGTCGGCGCAAGGGGCGTGCCGTTGGGTGTCACCTGCTTTTGGCGCGTAAGCCTGTCGGAAGTGTAGCTGGCCGACACGCTCATGCCTGCTGACTCTATCCATGCGGTGCGAGGAAACGTGACATTGAGGTCTGACGCCACGCCGAAACGGTTATACCTGCTTTCGTACAGGTCGATTTTGCGCCGGTTGAGGTCGGGGTCGGCCTTGGCGTTGTCAAACGAACCGGTGTAGTCAGCCGAAAGATTCCAGTGGTACACGGCTGAAGGCCGCTCCCGACGCAGGCGAGCACGCACCGACGCGTTGACGCGCTTATAGTTCTCAAGATTGTCGCGCGGGTCGATTTTGGAGTCGAGATACCCTAAGTCCACGTTGATTACATTGCCCGCTCCGCCCACGGCGAAACCTTTGCCGAGCGAGAACAGTTTGCCGTATTCGTCGGCTTTGAAACGCGCGGTCCAGGGCGTCGCACGGCGTATGCGGCGTATGTTGACCACGCCCGAGGTCAGGTTGCCGTACTCGGCTGAAGGTATGCCGCGCATCACCTCAACGCTCTCTATATTGTCGGTCGAGATGGTACGCATGTCGACGCCACGGTTCACCGTAGTGCGCACATAGGCGGCATCGCCCGACGATGCGTTGGGCACTTCGGTCAGCGACGCGTCGGTATTGATGGCGACGCCGTCGACCACAAACGATGTTCCGAGCGCCGATATGGCATAGTCGGCCGATGCCGTCGTCGAACCCGACGGCGACGAAAAGCCCGTTTCGCGGAGCGCAATCGAATTGACCTGTCCCATCTCGGGCGTCTTGCTTATATTGCCGGGAAGCAGCTCGAGCAGATCGGTGAAACTTGTAGGCTGGAGGTGTGCCATCGCGTCGCGGTCTATGCGTGAGCCTGATGTGAGCGACCTGTTCTCGCTCGCGGTCACCACGACCTCGCCCAGCGAATTGCCTCCGGCCGAAAGTGCCGTATTCAGTGTCCTGTCGGCATTGAGGTCGACCGTCACCTTTGCGTCGGCATAGCCGATATAGCTTATCGTGACCGTATATTTCCCTTCGGGAAGCCTGAGTGCCCAGCGGCCGTCGCCGTCGGCATGCGTTCCCTCCTTGCTGTCACCCACCTTCACCGAGGCAAACGGCAACGGTTCGCCGTCACCCTTGTCGGTAACAATGCCCGAAAGGACAAAATCCGTTCCTGTCGACTTTGCCACCGTAAAAATTATTATAAGTATAGTAAAAAAGAATTTACTCATCGGTTACAGAAATGTCTCTTTAAGGATTTGCAAAATTACCTCATAACCGATTTTCAGGGAATACCCAAATTCAAGTAAATTCACCCTCCCAATCCACCCTCCTCTACCTAAAATTAATTATCAACAGCGCCTGATACCCCTGATAAGACCAATTGGTTCAATCAGTCTTTCCGGTCATATTGGCCCTATTGACCCCATTGGTCATATCACCCCTACCTTCACACCACCCTCACAAAAAAGGGGCGCCACAGGCGCCCCTCAAAGAGTATATAAGTTGCTTTTACAGTCTTGCCTTGATAGCCTCGGTTTCCTTCTCGTAGCCGGGCTTTTCGAGCAGCGCGAACATATTGCGCTTGTAAGCCTCGACACCGGGCTGGTTGAACGGGTTCACATCGAGTATGTAGCCGCTGATACCGCAGGCCTTCTCGAAGAAATAAATCAACTGGCCGATGTAACGCTCCTTGAGCGCGGGAATTGTGACAATCATGTTGGGAACACCGCCGTCAACGTGGGCGATACGGGTACCCAGCTCGGCCATCTTGTTGACCTGGTCCACACGCTTGCCGGCGATATAGTTCAGGCCGTCGAGGTTGGCGTCGTCAGAGGGGATGGTGAGAGTGTGCTTCTGCTCCTCAACCGAAATTACGGTCTCGAAGATGATACGCTCGCCCTCCTGTATCCACTGGCCCATCGAGTGAAGGTCGGTAGAGTTGTCGACAGCTGCGGGGAATATACCTTTGTTGTCCTTGCCTTCGCTCTCGCCGTAAAGCTGTTTCCACCATTCTCCGAAATAGTGAAGTTTGGGATTGTAGTTGACAAGGATTTCGATTTTCTTGCCTGCATTGTAGAGCGCGTTGCGGGTGATGGCATAGAGCAGCGAAGGATTGCTGTCGTTGGCGGCTTCGGTTGCCTTTTCCATTTCGATTGCACCTTCCATAAGCGCCTTGATGTCAAATCCTGCGACTGCGATGGGGAGCAGACCTACGGGGGTAAGCACTGAGAATCGTCCGCCTACATTGTCCTCGATGACAAATGTCTTGTAGCCTTCCTCGGTGGCAAGCTGGCGGAGAGCGCCGCGCTTGGCATCGGTGATGGCGATGATGCGCTTCGATGCTTCTGCTTTGCCGAGTTCTGCCTCAAGCTGCTCTTTGAGCATACGGAAAGCGATAGCCGGTTCGGTAGTGGTACCCGATTTGGATATTACGATGATACCGAATTTCTTTCCTTTGAGGAAATCCTTGAGTTCATAGAGATAATCCTCACCGATATTCTGTCCGGCAAACAGCACCTTGGGTGCGTCGCCCTGACGGTAAGCGGCAAATGAGTCGGAAAGAGCCTCGATAACGGCCTTTGCACCGAGATACGAACCGCCGATACCGATAGCCACGACTACCTCGCAGCTCTCGCGGAGCGATTTTGCCACATTTTCGATATCCTCAATCAGTGATGCGGGTGTCGACGACGGGAGGTTGACCCAGCCTAAGAAATCGTTTCCGGCACCTGTGCCGTTCTGTACTTTCTCAAGTGCTGCAGCACCTGCCTTGTCGTATGACTTGATTGTCGCCTCGCTCACTGTAGCGAGCACATCCTTTACATTTACTTTAATCATAATTCTATAATCTTAATTTTTAATTTCCTATACGTAGCAGCTGTAGCAGCGGTGGTTTTCAACCGACGGAGTCTGTCAGTACTGAGTGGGAGGGGGCAAAACTTATGACACGCCATCTTGTAGGGCTGCTCTCCGGTGCAGCCGTCATTCAGCTGATGACCTTGCTATCGGCTGCTCCGGAGAGCAGCCCTACATCATGCATCCGTCAACCTCAATTGGGCAACACGCTCCGACTGTCAGCTTTTCCTGCCGCCCTGCAGGTACGCGATTCATCGCGTCTGCGCCAAACTGTCTTTAATGATAACACCACTGCCGCCGCAATGGCTTATATCTACAACCTTATTTAAGAAATATTGCAGCTATTTCACCATCAGTTTGGCAAGGTATTTACCTATGATGTCAAACTCGATGTTGACCTTGCTGCCGATTTTGATGTCACAGAAATTGGTGTGCTCGAACGTATAGGGTATGATGGCCACTTTGAACGAGTTGCGTTCCGACTCGCACACCGTCAGCGACACGCCGTTGACCGTCACCGAGCCTTTTTCCACCGTAGTGTAACCCTTTGCGGTCATCTCCGGAGCCACGTCATACTCAAACTTGAAGTATGTGCTGCCGTCAAGTTCCTTAACCTCGGTGCACACTGCCGTACAGTCCACATGCCCCTGCACGATATGTCCGTCAAGACGTCCGTTCATCAGCATCGACCGCTCCAGGTTCACCTTCATGCCGGGCTTAAGCTCTCCGAGATTGCTTCTGTCGAGAGTCTCCTGTATGGCGGTCACCACATAGCTTCCCTTGTCGCCTGTCGACACCACTGTCAGGCACACGCCGTTGTGGGCTACCGACTGGTCTATCTTCAGCTCGTCGGTGAAGCTGCATTCAATCTCCAGATTGACATTGCTGCCCCGGCGTTCCACGCTTTTCACCGTGGCGGCCTCTTCTACTATTCCTGAAAACATCCTGTATCCGTATCTGATTATTTACAGAAGAGAGGAAAGAGGGATTTATTCCTCTTCCTCCTCCTTCATGTTGTGGAACACATTCTGCACATCCTCGTCCTCCTCGAGTTTCTCGAGAAGTTTGTCGAGAGTGGCGCGCTGCTCGGCGGTGACCTCCTTGAGTTCGTGGGGGATGCGCTCGAACTCGGCGCTTACGATTTCAAATCCGTTGCCCTCGAGGTACTTCTGGATGTTGGCAAATTCCTCAAACTCGCCGTAGAGCACGATTTCATCCTCGTCGGCCTCGATTTCGTCAACGCCGTAGTCGATAAGCTCCAGCTCGAGGTCTTCGAGCGATACGCCATCCTTCGGTTTGATTTTGAACACGCTCTTATGGTCGAAAAGGAATGTCAGCGAACCCTGAGTGCCGAGCGAACCGCCATGCTTCGTGAAATACGAACGCACATTGGCCACCGTACGCGTGTTGTTGTCGGTAGCGGCTTCCACGAAGATTGCGATACCGAAAGGTCCGTATCCCTCGTAAGTGATTTCCTTGTAGTCGCCCGAATCCTTGTCCGTAGCCTTCTTGATGGCGCGTTCCACAGTGTCCTTGGGCATGTTGGCTGCCTTGGCGTTCTGCATCAGCACACGCAGGCGCGGATTGGTCGTCGGGTCGGGTCCTCCGGCCTTGGCCGCGATTGTGATTTCCTTACCTATGCGGGTAAATGTACGCGACATATTACCCCAACGTTTCAACTTTCTCGCTTTGCGGTATTCAAAAGCTCTTCCCATAGTGGTATTTTATTCTGATTTTATTATTTGAGTCTCTTTGTTTATATAATGCAGATTTTGAATATCCGCGCCTATCGCAGTTCGGCGCCGAGTTTCTTCTGCAGATTGGTCGTCACTTTGTCCATCACGGCCTCTATCTGCTTGTCCTGAAGGGTCTTTTCATCATCCTGGAGAGTGATGGCGATGGCGTATGACTTCTTGCCTTCGGGCAGGTTCTTGCCTTCGTACACATCGAAGAGCGTGATGTCGCGCAGCAGTTTGCGCTCGCTCTCGCGCACGGTCTTTTCAACCTCCTCCATCGTCACGTTCTTGTCAAGAAGCAATGCGAGGTCGCGGCGCACCGGCAGTGTCTTGGGCAGCGGAGTGTAGTTTACCGTATGCTTGAGCGACAGTTTCACTACCGCCATCCAGTCAAGTTCGGCGTAGAACACCTCCTGTCTGATGTCAAATTTCTTAAGCACTTTCTTCGACACGATACCCATGCGTCCGAGTTCCTTGCCCGAACGTGTCGCTATGGCTATCGAGGCGGCATAGAGGTCGTCGCCCGGCATCACCGTCATCGACAGCTGCTTGCCCCCTATGCCGGCACGCTGCAGCACCATCTCGACGTATGCGCGAAGGTCGTATACGCTTGATTGCTCGGCAGCCTTGTTCCAGTTGCCCGCACGGGTCGAGCCGGTAAGCCACATGGCCAGACGCTGTCCCTCGCTGTACGGGGCGAGAGGCGCCTCGGCGGTCGATTCGGCTTCGGGATTGAAGAAATACACGTTGCCGAATTCATACATCTTAAGATCGGCGGCCTTGCGGTTGATATTGTGAGCCAGCGACTCCAGCCCGCCGAACATCAGCGTCTGCCGCATCACCGACAGGTCGTTGCTCAGGGGGTTGAGCAGACGCACGCATTTGCCGAGCGGATAAGTCTCGTGTTCCGCATAATAGCTCTCGGCGGTCAGCGAGTTGTTGAGTATCTCGTTGAAACCCTGGCCCGTAAGCTGGTCAGCTATCTTGCGGCGCAAATCCTCGGCCGAGTCGGTCAGCGTCTTGAACGACAGCGACGAATGGAGCGTATCGGTAAGCTCCACATTATTATATCCGTATATTCTGAGTACATCCTCGATTACATCGCACTCGCGGGTCACGTCGACACGATAGGTGGGCACCTTAAGTGTCAGCGTGTTCCCCTCGCGGGCGGTAATCTCTATTTCGAGCGACTTCAGTATAGAGTCGATTGTTTCGTGAGGTATCTCCTTGCCTACAAGCGCGGTGCAGCGGTCATAACTGAATTCGACCGTGGCAGGCTCCACAGGGTTGGGATAGATGTCGACTACATCGCCGGTTATCTCGCCGCCGGCAAGCTCCTTTATCATCAGCGCCGCTAACTTGAGCATGTATATGTTGCAGTTGGGGTCGCAGCCGCGTTCGTAGCGGAACGACGAGTCGGTCGACAGCCCGTGACGGCGCGCCGTCTTTCTCACGCTCGTCGGGTTGAAATAAGCGCTCTCGATAAATACCGACGTCGTCGACTCGGTAACGCCCGAATCAAGACCGCCGAACACGCCGGCGATGCACATCGGCTCCTCGGCGTTGCATATCATCAGGTCCTTGTCCGACAGCTTGCGCTCCACGCCGTCGAGGGTAGTGAACGGCGTGCCCTCGGCACAGTTTTTCACTACGATTTCTCCGCCGGCAATCTTGTCGCAGTCGAAACAGTGGAGTGGCTGTCCGAGACCGAGAAGTATATAATTGGTGACATCCACTATATTGTTGATGGGACGCATGCCGATGGCAAGCAGACGCTCCTTGAGCCATTCGGGACTCTCCTTGACAGTGACACCCTTGATGGTGACACCGGTATAACGCGGGCACGCCTCGGTATTCTCCACGCGCACCTTGATTCCACCTTCAGGCACATCGGCCCTGAAAGCCTCTACGCTCGGACGATGCGGAGCCGAAGCCTTGGCATGGCAACCGAGCCATGCCGACAGGTCGCGGGCCACGCCGTAATGCGACGCGGCATCCACGCGGTTGGGGGTAAGGTCCACCTCAAGCACATAGTCGCTCTCCACGTGGTAATATTCCGCTGCAGGAGTGCCGGGAACCACCTCCTCTTCAATCACGATGATACCGTCATGGCTCGTTCCGACGCCAATCTCATCCTCGGCACAAATCATGCCGAACGACTCCACACCGCGTATTTTTGATTTCTTAATCTGGAATTCCTTATCGCCGTCATAAAGCTTCGTGCCGACAGTAGCGACAACCACAGTCTGACCCGCAGCCACATTGGGAGCGCCGCACACAATCTGCGTAGCCTGTCCGTCGCCCAGGTCGACAGTCGTCACATGCAGATGGTCACTGTCAGGATGAGCCTCACACGTGAGCACCTTGCCGATGACAAGACCGCGAAGTCCACCCTTTATCGTTTCTACCTCCTCGACACCGCCGGTCTCCAGACCTACGGATGTCAGCACCGACGACAACTCCTCGGCGTCAAGCTCAAAATCTATATAATCCTTAAGCCACTTGTAAGAAATATTCATAACAGAAAAAGATATACCGGGATAAATCACCTGAAACCGGACTGACAGCCCGAAATCGACAAAACTTCATGCAGTCTGCCTCATTATTTCCCGATTGGATTATCCCGCAATTTTTAATTATCTCGCAAATTTACTCATTATTTTAAAATTTTTGCGCTAAAAACATACAAAATCTCACCGCATTAAAAAAAATATCAAAGAAAACTCAAAAAAATCTTGCAAGACTGAAAAATTATCCCTACTTTTGCACCGTCTTAACAAACCGACCGCTTCGGCAACCCTACCGACAAGCCGAAAACAACAGCAACGGTCACCCTGCCAAAGACACCCAACAAAAAAAATGACTCCGTAGCTCAGTTGGTAGAGCAATTGACTCTTAATCAATGGGTCGAGGGTTCGAGCCCCTCCGGGGTCACTAAGAGGTCTATCAGACCGACAAATTCCTCTGAAAATCATTGATTTTCAGAGGTTTTTCTTTTTACCCCTATCCCCAATCGGCGCAGAATATTGAAACTGCGGGTGTGCAAGAAGGTGGCAATAAAAATTGCACCTTGTTTTGCCACCTCGAAAGGTTCTATTTCATTATTTTTCAAAGATATACGAAGAATAAAGCCATTGGGTATCTGCCACCTCGCATGGTGGTTGCAGGTGGCAAAGGGTAGTCCTGAACTTCAGTGGATACAGGCTGATGAAGCCTCCTTAAAACACCGTTGCCGCCATTTTTAACTACCGACAAAGTTAAAAATTGTTATGCAAAGGTGCCAATTTGAGGTGGCAATTCAACATTATTCGTTGAATTGGTCGTTTTGCCACCTCGCAAACCCGGATATTTCATTTGTCCTTCGGATGTGCAGTTTGTGTACCCGAAAAAAAATTTGTATCTTTAGTTTAACCATTAAAGCCACAAGTCAAATGAAATTATCCAACGAGAGCTACTTCTCACTGAACTTCATGGTCAGGAGAAGCCGCCCCAACAAAGAGGGCGAATTTCCCATTCTGCTGCGAATAACGATGAATGGGCAACGTGCGGAGGTATATACCAACAGGTATGTAGCTCCCAACAACTGGGATGCGTCCAAAGGTCAGTCGAAAGGCAAGACCAAGAAGGACCTTGAACTGAACCGCTATCTTGATACCATCAGAACCAAGATATGCGAAATCCACAACCAGCTCGTCATGCGCGATGAGATGGTCAATCCCGACACTCTGAAAAAGGCATTTCTCGGCAAGTTGCAAAAGCCGACGATGCTCTGCGAGGCGTTCCGCGAACTCAACAAGAAGGTAAAGGACCGCAACGAGCGTGGCGACATCTGCGAGGGTACGCGCCTGCGTTGGGAACGATGCGTCAAGTATCTGGAGGAATTTCTCATCGACAAGCACGATGTGAAAGATATTCCGATGAATAAACTGACATCCGGAATGGTTGACGACTTCGAGCATTTCCTGCGCATAAAGAAGGGATGCGCCAATAACGCCGCTGTCCGTTATATCCGCTATCTCAAAAGCGTTATACGCACCGGTATCGCAAACAAATGGATTGAAGATGATCCATTCGTGGGCAAACGCTATGTCCGCACCAAGCCAAAGCGAGAGAAGCTCACGGAAGCTGAACTTCAGCGCATCATAGAGCTTGACCTCAGCGAGCTGCCCCGTCTCGACCTCGTGCGTGACACTTTCGTGTTCTGCTGCTTTACCGGACTGGCTTTCGCAGACATATCTACCCTCAAGCGTGAACATGTCGTTACTGACGACAAGGGCGAGATGTGGATACGCAAGGCCCGCGAGAAAACGGATGAAATGAGCGTAATCCCAATGCTGGAGATTCCGCGCAGACTGATGGAGAAATACCGCAGTCACCCACGGGCTGTGGAAAAGGACGTCGTCATACCGGTTATCTCAAACCAGCGTATGAACTCGTACCTTGATGAGATAGCAAGCAAAGCGGAGATCAAGAAGCACCTGACAACACATATCGCGCGCCACACCTTCGCCACAATGTCGCTCAACAATCATGTGCCTATCGAGACGGTATCGAAGATGCTGGGGCATAAAGACATTGCCACCACACAAATCTACGCGACCATGCTTGACCAGACGGTATCGGAAGATATGGGCCGCATGAGAGACAAGTTCGACAGTCTGAAAGTTGACATCAAACCGTTGCCGGAGAAGCCGACAACATTTGAGCGTCCGCCTCAGCCTAAGCGCGGACGACCTAAAAAGACGAAATGACCCACTGCTAAATGAAAGAGCGACAATCGAGTATTTTTACTCAGTTGTCGCTCTTAAATTAGGGATATTCGGTTAATGACCTCAAACGAACTTTGAGAGACCGGCCGAGAGTGG
>ERZ780168.1143-NODE-1143-length-29418-cov-6.400061_pt1 | contig 29418 bp, 42 predicted proteins | sample MGYA00510981_ERZ780168 | MGnify/ENA primary metagenome ERZ780168 (study PRJEB29588, sample SAMEA2158769) | human gut metagenome | biome: human gut; feature: human-associated habitat; material: faeces | place: Denmark | collected 2008/2010 ...
CCCCGCCATATCGCGCAGCGTGCGCGGCGCGCAAGCGGACTCCGCCTGCTTTTCCCCCGCTTCCACGCGGATGCTTGCGTGCTTGACCGCGCCGTTCGTGTCGAGGAAGGCGCGCGAAAGGTCGGCAACCGTCTGTCCGCGCCAGTGCATGACCATGCGGGGGCTCTCAGTCACGACGGCCACGCGGTAGGCCTCCAGGTTTTCGGCCTGCGCGGCGGCGATGAACTTCGCCTCATCCTCCGGCGCGACGACGACGGCCATGCGCTCCTGCGATTCGGAGATCGCAAGCTCGGTACCGTCGAGGCCCTCATACTTCTTGCGCACGGCGTCGAGCTCGATCTCGAGGCCGTCGAGCTTCAGCAGCGCGTCGATGATGGCGATAAAGTCGCCCGCGGTCTCGGCGGTAGCGTGGGTCTTGCCGGTCTCGTCCGCTGCGGCGGCGGTGTTGAGGTTGCGCTTGAGAATGTCGAACCGCTCTTTATACGCGGCGTTGATGGCCTGCATGGTGGCGGTGTCGCCGCCGAGGTCTGGGTGATTCTTGAGCGCCGCGGCCTTGTAGGCCTTCTTGAGCTCGTCCAACGTCTTACAGGCTGCAAAGATGTTTGTCATGGTGGGAACCTCCTGAATTTATTGTCGTGGTCGCTTGGCATGGCTGAATCATACTGCATGCACCATGAGCTTGTCAAGAGGGCAAAATCAAGTTTGGCAGGGCTGCACAGTTGCAGAAGCGCGTTTATGTGCGTTTTGTCATGTTGCAAGCACCATGCATTTTGTTATAATAAATAGCATCAGAACAGGAGGTGACGCCATGCCAGGAAGCAGGAAACCCGGCGAAACGTGGCGCGGGCATGTCTCGCCAGCAGTCAAAACCGCGTACAATCGGCGCAATTATGAGGCGATCACGTTCCGCGTGAAGCTGGACGGCAGCGACGGCTTTACCGGCGACCAGATCCGCCACGCCGCCGAGCAGTGCGGCCAGAGCGTCAACGCGTGGATACTCGACGCGATCAGAGACAAGATATAACAGCAGCGCCCGGGGCAGCAGCTCCGGGCGTTTGTCATGCCCTCCCCCGCCGCCGTCGCCGAGCAGATGACCGCGCATATACAATACATATCGCGCGCGGGCGCGTGCGCACGAATATAAATAATTCTTGAATTATTTATATACCTTACTGCCGTAGGCTAATAGTAAGACTTACGTATAGCAGAGAGTAGCGTTAGGAGTATGCAGTTACGATACTCTCTACTCCGACAAGATAGTCTTATTCTTCTGACGGTGGCGGTATCTGTAAGTAATTACCATTCCGTGAGTAATAGCAGAGGCTTACGTATAGCAGATGGTTACGGTAGGAGCAGAGGGTAACGAGTAGCAGAGGGTAAAGGCTTAGCAAGAGTATTGCAATTAGGCAACTAAGAGACTGGAGGAGAAGTAAAAAACGCGCGAGGGCTGGGGCAATGAGGCAGACGGGAGCGGCTGGGGTTGGGCTATCGCCGCCGCGATTTAAGAGATTATTAACTATTTTCCTTGATTTTACAGGGCTTTTCTGGTGCACTGTGTCTTTACTGCGTCATTTTCGGGCAATTCGGCAGGGATGGGCGGTGGGCGATTCGGTCACGGCCGGGGCGCGCGGGGATGAATGGCGGCTGCGCGGCGCAGGGATGCAGGCTCCCCCATCCTGACAGCGAACTAAGGGGCAGGGGGTAGCGGAAAAACGGCGGGGTCTCGCGGGGACGGGTGTATAGCTATTGCCGCACATCTTCTCCGCTCTTTTCACCACCCACGGGTAGCGGAAAAAGGGGCGGCGGGGTCTTGAAAACGGTGGTCTGCAAAATATTTTACGGACGATACTGTGCGACACTGTATCTCGCTGTATCCATGAAATTTTGTCCATTGACGGGGCTTGCAATTCGTGCATAAATGAGACTTGGGACGATGGATTTGCAAGTGTGATCATGATGGGCCTCCAATCGTAGCCGCCCTACGGCATGAAGGGCGGCCACACGCGGACACGCACAGGGGTGGAGAGAGCGAGGCGGTATCCAACACGTCTTGGCCGGTTCGAATCCGGCTGTCTGCGCCAGGAAACACCGGGTCATTCCCGGCTGTGAAAGTCAGCCGCAAGAAACGCGATAGCATAACTTGGCACGCCGGAAGAAGCGACGGCGCACAGCCCATAACGAGAGGGCGCGCGGGCCACGACGCAACGGGACTTCGAGAGCCTGACAAATCGGGGCAAACCACGGGAGCGTAGTTCAGTGGGATAGAACGCATGGCAATCGCTATGAGGTCGCTGGTTCGAGTCCAGTCACTCCCGCCAACCGGACCCCGCGCACCTCTCGACGATGTGGCCCAGCGGGGACATACGCAGGATGAAGCCGAGAGGTTCGGCGGCGGTTTGCTAAACCGTATCGGTCCGCAAGGACTGGGGTTCGCGTCCTCCGTCCTGCGCCAACGAAACGAAAGGGGGAAAACGGTATGGCGGATGAGCCGATCAAGAAGCGGCGCGGGAATCCGGCCTTTTCGAAGAAAAAGGGCGAGCCGGGATATATCGAAAACCGCGACACCGTAACGGGGCAGCTTGCCCGTTCCAAGGCGGCCCACGAAGTCGTCTCGATATTCCCCCACGTTGAAGATTTTCAGAAGGTCGCTGACGCCTATTTCGACGAATGTGACGCACGCGGCGTGCTGTACGGCGAGGCGGGGCTTGCGATCTACCTCTCCGAGCATAACAAGAAGGGCCGAACCGTAACGCTCACGACGCTGCGCGCGTGGTATGACGGCGAACACTGCGCGTATTTGCAGGACGCCGTGCAGATGGCGTATCTTCGCATTCAGAATCAGGTCGAGACCGACGAGCGATACCGCGAGAAAGGCATGGTCACGAGGGGGATTTTCCTCCAGAAGCAGACGCGCCTTGGCGGCTATCAGGACAAGATCGAGCAGAAAAACGACACGACGGTGCGCATCGTTCACGGCGACAGCGTGGACGACAGCGATTTCAAGTGAGAAAGGGGCGAACAGGAATGACGGCGATGCTTGCGGTGCTGCTGGTGATGGCTGCGGTCATCCTCGCGGAGACGTCGGCGCTGTTTGCCCGTGAATTTTTCAAAACCAAGGAGCAGCGCACAGAGCAGCGCGTGGAGCAGGAGATGCAGAAGCCGCCGCCCGACCCCATTGACGAGGGATTCGAGAACATCATGCGGTACGCCGTGAACGGCAAGACCGGATTTGAACGAGAGTGACGAAGGAGTGAGGACATGAGCATTGATCTGAGCGTTCAGGGCGTTTTTGACAAGGCCATGTACCTCATCGACGCGCAGAATGAAAACTCCGGCAGCACCGACAACAGCGACACGACCGAATACAAGGTCAGGACGCTGGGCATTCTCAATATCAGAAACTTTCCGACGAAAACAAGGTCAAGGCCGTACAGCGCGCCTATGAATACGCGAATGCCAAGGGCAAGATGGCTGTGAGCAGTTATACCCCGACGGGCTTTGCCAAGGGCGCGATGCGCAGCGTACTGCCGATCGATTCTTACATCCTGTACACACTCACCTCGGACAGAGATCACAGCGGCGGCACAGACAGCACGGAATCGGCGCAGACCTTGCAGAGTATGCCGGGGCTGACGAACAGCCAGCGCGGCACGGCGTGGCAGGAGAAAAACAGCACCACCAAGGCAGAGAAAAACCCGTTTACCGGCGCGCTCGCCAAGGCGGGCGTTTCCCCCGAAACGGCGATCAAGGTTCTTGGGAAATATCGCGACCTTTACCGTTCCGGCGGCAAGGCGAAGGACAAGACGACGGAATTCAAAGATTACCTTTACAGCCTCGGGCTTACGCCGGATCAGATGGCGGTTGCCGGGGAAACATTCGCATTCTTCATGAGCATTCCGGCGAAGTGGTAAGACGCCTACAAAGGTGGGCAGAACTGGAAGAATCCATATTGAGAACACAAAAAAGAGCGCCCTGAATGGGCGCTCTTTCTGCGCGGTTTAACGATCGTTTACAACAACATTTTCAATTCCAATTCGATCCGCCGGAACAATTAAAGGCGCTGCTCCGGTTGTAGTCCCTACCTGCGAAATGATGGTCTGAACGTAGGGAAACAATTCGTAATAGCACCTGATATGCGTTTCTTTTTTCATATCATCATCCAAAATCGGGTCTGTTTCAAAGGTCCCCTCGACAGTAACGGATATATGAAACTCGCTCGGGTCATTTTTTGATTCCACCGTCTGAGTAATGACTGCTTTACAATGTTTCATATCAGTGGCATACTCAACCCCAAAGTTGTATTTAAAAGCCACTTCAAGTTTCATTTCCGTATTGCTTACGGAGGAAAGGTTGTTGCAAAGATCTATTTTTGTTGCTCTCTGTTGCTGCAGCCACATATTGAACATATCAAGATACTCCTAACTTTTTGTATTGGGGATGCTCAACCTTGCGCCGAAAGAAATTTCTGTAATGGAACTTCCCCCGCCAATTTGACTGTATGACGTTCCATTTATGAATTTTCGATTGATTTGATCCGTGATGCTGGATACATTTGCAGACATATACCCAACAATGCTGGTTTCCTTATTGTATGCCACAACAGCATCGTTAATATACTGATTGAGACTGATCCCCCATTTTTTTGCTAGATGCGCTGCTTGCGCGTGAACAAAAGGTGATACGCGTAATGTCATCTTCCCACTATATGTCTGTACTTTCTCTATACTAACATCAGGGATGGGAATTCCAACTTCCTTTGCAGTCTCCAACCATGCTTCCTCATTTTCGGCAAGTTCAACAAGCGCCTCTTCTGCACTATTTCCCTGCCCAACGCACCCGTCCAGTTGTGAACTCTTGGCGACCCAGTAAACATGCCCATCATTTTCCATCTGCGCAACGCTGAATGGATATTTCATTGTTATGCCCCCTTTGCTAAGTTGCCGCTTCAATCTCCGCAAAAAGTTCCTTTAATTGGGTAATATACGCTTCTTTGACAAATTTTCCATGCCCTGGTATAGGAATAATTTTAACCGGATTTTTTGAAACAACAATAATCGGGTGTTTTCCTCCAGATTTTATTTCACACCCATAATACCGGGCAATACGTTTTACTTCGTCATAAGTAATGTCATTGCGCGTCGGTTTTTCTTGAAACTTTGCAATTAGCTTTTCAATCTGAGACAAACGCATTCACCCGATTTCTTGTAGGATGCTCGAATGGTATCACATTCGCCACCACAAGTCAAGTTAACATTTATGAATTAATTGTACATTTCAGAACAACTCATTTTCTAAAATGTGATTCGCCATATACGCCGGCGCCGTGAACCTTTTCCTACGCACAGCTCTCCCACGTTGTCTTCGGTCTAATGGTCTTGCTCATGCGCGCACCTCCCCGTAGATCAGCGCGTCGAGCGATATGTCGAGCGCTTCGGCGATGTACAGGTACGTCGGCATTTTCGCGTACCAAAGACCCTGCTCGAGGTTGTGGATCGTGGTTGCGCCGACGCCCGCCTTGTCCGCGAGCTGCTGCAAGGTCATCCCGCGCAGCTTACGCCATGCCGAAATGCGCTCGCCGATGCGCTGCTCGGTCGGGATATCTCCCTCCGGTGCTCTGTCCTCGCTCAGAAAGTCGATCACCCGGATGCCCACAGCCTCACAGATGCGCTCGCAAAGCGGGATGGTCGGCATGATGCGCCCATACTCATAATTCGCAAGCTGCCCCTGCACAAGTCCGCACATAGCGGCAAACTGCGATTGGCTCATGCCCTTCGCCTTTCTCAAATTGCGGATGCGCTCCGCAGTGTCTTTTGCATTCATCTTTTTGCTCCCTCATTTCAGCCGTTGATAGCGCCGCGTTTTGAATTGGCGCGCGCAGCCAGTCGCATTTTGCGTCCGTCAGGTGGCGCTTTTCGTCTTTCGCCGCACTTCGCGCGGCGATATCCGCCGCGTAGTACGGGCAATCGCTGTGACAGCCCGCGTGCCTCACAGGCGGCTTGCAGAAGTGGCAATGCTCAAAGCTCATGGTCGACCTCCGAAAGCGGACGGAACTCGACATACTTTTTTGAGCTGCCGCGCGCCGTCGCTTTGATCTTGACAATACGGACTTCAAGGCCAAGGGAGCCAAGGATGCCTAAAAGCGTGCGGCGGTCTGCCTCGTTGTCGACCGGCGCGGGGATGCGCGTCCATTCGGTTTCATTCATGGGGTGTCCTCCTTTGTGAGATAGGCCATGGCGGACTGCACGCCAAAGACGCGCGCGGTCTCGTGGTCGGAAAAGAACACGTCGACGCGGCTGCCGTTCACGCCGCCGCCGCAGTCCTCGGCGATATACTCGTGCTGCGTGCCGTCCGGAAAGATCAGCAGCACACGCGAGCCATACGGGATGACGCGCGGGTCGACGGCGATCGTGCGTCCCTCTGCCGCCAGCGTGCCGGTGGCCGTAATGCCGTCGTCCTTGCCGCAGCAGCGCGTACAAGGACAATAGGCGGTCAAGGTATACTCGCCGAGAAATACGTCGTCACAGGCGGCAGGCTCGCTTGCAGGGATATCCCATGCGGGGTCATAGGCGGCGGGTTCTTCCTCCATCTGCGCCGCCGTGCGCTCTTCGGCGGGGACGGCGGGCGGTGCGGAGAGAATCAGCGCCGCGAGGACGGCGAAAAACAGGCGGTTCATGGCGCGTCCTCCGTTGTGAAAATCTCCACAACGGTGAATGCCCGCTCGTTGTAGAGCTTATTGGCTGAGACCGCATAGACCACGGCGTCGTCGGCGTAGGCGTGTCCGTTGAGCGCGTCCATGACGGCCTTGACGATGTTGTCGATATCGCCGTGATCCTTGAGGTACGGCGTGCCGACCATACCGGGGGCGTCGCGCTTCGGTGTGCGCTTCGGGATGGGGAATCTGGCGTACACGCAGAGGAACAGGGGCTGACCGTCCGGGAAACGGACGGCTCCCGCTTCCTCCCACGCGCGGCGGATGGACGCCTCAAACCGCTGGGTGCGTTTCGGGGTATATGTACCAAAGCGCGTGACGCGGGGACGGCCCTTGGGAATGGGCTGTCCGGGGACAATAAAGCTGGTTTTCACTGCTCCCCCTCCTTCATGTACTTTTCGAGATAGGGCTTCATCCACGCTTTGCCGGGGTGGATGGCCGGTTCTTCGACCGGCTGCGCCTTATGCAGCGGCGCGAGCAGGTCGGAGAGATCGGGGAAATACTTGTTGTGCGCGGCATAGTCGAGCGCCGCGGCCTTGACCGGCTCATAGTCGTAATTCTCGAGCACTGCCGCCCATGCCGTCATGGTGACGGGATTGAGCTGCTTTGCATTGGGGTAAAACTGGCGCAGCAGCGAGAAGAGCTTCTTGCGTTCTGTCTTATCCATGGCGGCCACCTCAGAACGGGAGTTCGCCGTCGCCGAGCTCTTCGATCTCGTCAAAACCGGCAGGGACGTTGTAGGACGGAGCACTGAAATCCTGCGCCGCGCCGCCGCGCTTCACGCCGGAAACGGCGATGAAGTCAACGTCGAGGTCGTAGTATGTCTTCTCGTTGTACTCGCTTTTTGAGAGCGCGCCGACGGCGAGCACGCAGTCCATCTTGCGGACGGCGGCGACGTCCTTTGCCTTGCCGCGCCAACCGCAGAGGCGGACGAACAGCGTATTGCCGTCCTCGTGCTCCTGCGCGGCGACGGTGACCTTGCCGAGGTCGTTTCCCTTGGCGTCGAAAGTCTCGCCGTCGCGGACGGCATTGCCGCAGATGAGATAGACGTCTTTCGGCTGGTCGTTATAAAAGGTCTTGCCGATCTTAACCATTGCCATCGGTGTCATCCTCCCTGAGCTCGAACGCGTGGCCGACGCGGTCCTCGTAAGCTTTCTTCACCTTGGAATAGGCCACGGGGAGCGCCGCGGGCGACAGCTTGTCCACGCTGTCAAACCCGGCAAAGCCGCGCTTGTCCGACTTCGTAATGGCGATCAAGCCGGTCTTGATCTTCTCTGCGTCGCCGCCGTACAGCTCAGAGAGCATCTGAGAGATGGCGCGGCGCTGGTAGAGCTGCGTCTCCTTCCCCGCCTGCGTGCCGCGCTGGGCCTTCTCTCCTGCGCCCGTGCGCGGGTCTCTATCGGGGTCATCTTTCTTAGTGGCGACGTGGAAGAACTTCAAGAGGAAATACTTCTCGGCATAGGTCAGCGCCTTGCCGACGCCCTTTTCACCTGCGAGGTCGACGCCCTGTGCGTACCAAGGGACGGTCAGATCTTCGCCGGTCTCCACGTCATGCCAGCGCATGGTGATGACCATTTCGGTGAGGTATCGCGCCGTGCCGTTGCGGGTCGTGCCCTCGTGCAGCTGCGCACCGGTAACGGACGGGATCAGCAGAAGCCCCAGCTCGTCCATCAGGGGGCGGAAGGTATCGAGGACGTTTTCGTCGGACGCGAAGTCGTACTTGTCCGAGGTATTCTTGCCGTCGCGGATCACGCTGTCCACGCGGCGCTGCATCTCAAGCAGCTTTTCGTAAATGGTGGTGTTCTTTTCCATAGGCTGTCTCCTTTAAGCGATCCGCCCGCGCGGATGCTTCTTGCTCTTGATCTCGTACAGGGTCTTGCAAACGTGGAACGAGGCGAGGGCCTGTCCAACGTCCGCAGGATAGAGGCGGTATGTACCGTCCGGCAAGAACTGGACGGCGAAGAGGGATTCGGGATAGAGGGCATTGTCGCCGCAGAGGGTGAAATACCCGCCGAGCTGCGCGGAGACCTTGCTCTTGGCGATCTGCGAGACGAATTTATAGTCGAGGATCGCGAGCGTGCCGTCGAAGTCGGCGACGAGGTCAGGCGTCCCGGCAAAGCCCTCGGTGCCGAGCGGCTGCTCGATGAGATACGGGTCGATGCGGTGCTCGGCGAGAAACAGCTCGACGGAATCGGTATAGGGGGCGTAAGCGTCCGGCAGCTCGAAATCCTCCGGCGCGCCGCCGGTCAGGCGGTGGGCAAGGTAGGCGTGCATCGTCGTGCCGCGGTCGGCGGCGGCTTCGACCGTCAGGGCGAGCATATCGTCTTCGGGCTCGTCATAGTCCTCGCCGAGCGGGGCGACAAGCTGCGTCACGCTGGGGACGGCCTTGCCGTCGACGGTGTAGGCGTGCTTTGCGTCGTCAAAGGTCACTTCAAACATGGCGTCCCTCCAAAATGTCGATCAGGCAGTAGAGGATGCGGGACAGCTCGACCGCTCCGAGGGCGATCATGGCAATGGTCAACGGTGTCATTCTTCATTACTCCTTTCCCAGCGGCGGCGGTCGCTGACGGAATCGCCGTCCATCCATTCATCAAATTGGGATTCTTCTTCACAAGTCAGTGTGTCGAAAAAGTTGGTGATGCGCGCAAGCAGCGCTTTTCGGCAGGGCTGGCAGATCCAGTCCCGCGGGCGCATCGGGCCGCCGCACTTGGGGCAGGTCTCGGCTGGCCGGACTTCGGTGCTCTCGCACGCGGGGCACTCGAGGGGCTTGCAGTAGTCCGCTTGAAACACGGTCTGGCACTCCATGCAGATACATTGAATCGTGTTCATTCGGTCGTCCCTCCTGACAGACATGAGGCCAGCGTGGCGGCGGAGATATAGCCGTTCTGGAAGGGATAGCGGCGCTTGAGGCTGCGCTCATCGGCAAAGCCGGTGTAGGCTTTGACCTCTTTGACAGAGAGCAACCGTTTGCCGCCGGTAAACTCCAAAATGTCAGCGAGGTTTTCGCGGTAGTTTTGCTTTTCGCGTGGCATTGTATATTCTCCTTTCTTGGGGTGGTCGTGGTTGCGGGGATCAAGTGTTGCCCAAAAATTTCTGAATAAAATACTGCTGGCCCTTGCCAGTGACTTTTGGGGTCTTGCTGACGGTCACGGCTCCATCTGAACGGGTAATCGCCGTTTCTTTGACGGTAAATAGACCCAACTCCATAGAACGCTGCGTCGGCATGTTGAAGTCTGAGCCGTTGCGGCGGATGAGATAACCGTTTTCACGCAGCCATGCAAACAGGCGGTGCTGCCCGATCTCCACGCCGTTCTGCTTCAAGAGCTTCGCCAGCTCGCCGACAAGGATAGAGGTGTGGCTTGCACTGACAGCATCAGCGAAAAGAACTTTTGGGGCGTCGGCGGCAACTTTGGTTTCAAGCGTCTTGAGCTTCGTTTCGGCGATCTGCAAAGCGCGCGCCATGACCTTTTCCGGGCTGTTCCAGTCCTTTTCTATCTGGAGAAAGTATTGGCGGGCGAGTTTGCCCTTTTCATTGCGCTGGATCATGCAAATTTCTTTTGCCATGTCGATGGTAAGAACGGCGTCCTGCGCGGGGCGGCCTCCGGTACTTTCGCTCAAAAATGAGCAGAAGTCTTCACCCTCGGTAAATCCGTATTCGCACATTCTCGGGAACCAGTCTTTATAGGCCGTCTTCACATCGAGGAAGTCGTGCAAGTCGCGCGCCGAAACTGCGGGGCGGTCATTGTCATAGGTGATTTTGATAAGTTCGTTCATTTTGAGTTCTCCATTCCGTCTTCAACTCCAAGGAGATAGACCCGATACAATGCACACATCATGGCACTGCTAAAACGATCTTCTTCACTAATGGAAATATCCGCCGCCACTTTTTCGGCATTCTCATGAAAAGACACATACTTTTCGAGGATTTCCTCAAGCGGACGCCCCTTGCAAATCACTTCCATTGGGATGGCCCTGTCTCCATTTGCAAAAACAGTATTGTCAATCATCCTCTTACCTCCTGTGTTTGCATACGGCGATCGAGGCAATTACCCGCTGAATCCAACGATTCATTCAACTTTTTCAAGTTCTTCATAACGCTGAGTATCGCACCATCCACATAAACGTCTTGCCCTGCAACCGCGGTCATCACGCATCCAAGGATGTCGATCTGCTCGCTCAGCGGTTCACAAAAAGCCTCCTTAAAGGCCAACGATGTCTTAAATCCCATAGCTTCCATAAAAATATTTCCTCCGTTCAGTTCATCTTTGTTAATTGCGGTAACTTTTCAAGTTACTTTTTTGACAAAAAAATTTCGGCTGGATTTTCGATATCAAGAAGCCCGACCATCTTCTCGACTTCGTCCGTCCCAAAAACGCCCTTTTTCATCTTCAAATAAAAGGTTTTTTCGCTCATTCCGATTGCTTGGGCGACTGACTTCTGGGACATCCCTCGTTCCGAGATAATTCCTCGCAGTTTGGCTACATTCATTCGTTGCTCTCCTTTCGTAACTTTTTAGGTTACTTTGATTCTATCCCTATTTTTGTAACTTGTCAAGTCATTTTTTACTTGATTTATGATTTTTTTGTGTTACAATAAAGTTACTTATTAAGAAGAGAGGACGAGCCATGACAATCGGAGAAAAGATAAAAGCCGCCCGTGAGGCTGCCCATTTAACACAAACTGATTTAGGCAAAATCTGCGGTACGACCAAGCAAACGATTTACAAATATGAAACTGGCACGATCACAAATATCCCACTCGACCGGCTGGAATTGATCGCGCAGGCGGTTCACGTCCCAGCTGCCGAATTGATGGGATGGGAAAGCCGAAACTCCGCCGCTCCGCTGGTAAACGGCGATTCCGATTTGACATCTTATCTTGAGCTATTGCGGACACGCCCGGAAATGCGGGCGCTGCTGGACACTGCGGTCGGCGCAACGAAAGAAGAGGTTGAAGAAAACGTCAGATTCATTGAGGCATTACGCCATGCAAAAAAGGCTGATTGAGAATGTCGACTACTTTGTAAGGGTCGTGCATTTTCCCAACCGGTCGACACCCGCGCAAGTGTGGGTCAATGACGACGGGACATTCGATATTTACGTCGATGATCTGGCCGCCGACATTGACGCTGCCGTTGCGCATGAGCTGACGCACATCCGGAACGATCATTTTTACGATGATATCCGGTCTGTTGCGAAATTGGAAGAGGAAGCCAACGCGAAAGAGAACCGCAAACTTATCCGGTTTGAGGATCTGGAAGCGATGGCAAGGAACATGACGTCAGGGGGGATAGCGCAAATATGAAACTCTTTTATGCCATTTATGGTTTGGCAGGGTTGTATAGCATTTTCACGATCCTACATCATGCATGGCTGGTTATCAGAAAGCGAGAAAAACTCACCTCAGCAATGTTTGGAGAATTGGACATTCTGATATTTACAGCGGTCATGCTGATATCGTACGGACGAACGATCAACTCGTTGAAGAGCAGCACTCCGGACGATACATATACCGTAACGGTTGGGGTTCAGTATCCTGGGCAGAAGTACCCTTCGCTTATGGCTGCGGACATTCATACGATATTTGACGTTAGCTATGAGGACCGCGAAAGCTGGTCCGGCGGGTGGGAACATACGGTAACGGACGCAGCTGCAAATGTGCGATACAACCTTTGCGGCCTGTATACCAACGGGACAGATTATGCCCCAACTGGGATGGATTATGATGTCGAACCAAACTCAACGATAACTGAAGAGATCGAGGACAAGACCGTCGAAATATCAATAGGATCTCTTTCTGCCGAAGCGTTAGGGATCGCCCCAAAGGACAACTGGGATGCATTGAGCACATCCCAAAAGGCCGAAAAGATACTAACACCGGCGTGCTGCGCCGTTGGCCTAATCCAAATGTTTTTGCTTGATGAAGAGAGAAAACGGAGGGTGTTCGAATGGTACAGAATATCAAAGCGCTGATCGTAGCGCTATTGCTTGTATTCTCGTTGACGGCGTGTGAAAGCTCATCGCCGGATACATACAAGACGCAGGCGGCAGAACCGGCGCCGGTCGAAGAGACCACACAGAGCAGCGAAAAGACGACGCTGCCGGTCGAGGGCAAAGAACCGGCGGTCTACATGCAGGACACGCCGAATTCGACGTGCTTCTCGTCCGTCGGATACGATAGCACATCGAAGACGCTGTACGTCGAGTTCCGCGACAGCGGATCGGTGTACTCCTACGAAAGCGTCCCGCAAAGCGTCTATGACGATCTGATGTCGGCGCAGTCTATGGGCGGGTTTTACAACTCCGACATAAAAGGCGCTTACACGTGTCATAGGCTCTCTTGACAAGCAGATGTGGAATTACAAAGAAACGCGCGCGGCAACGTCGCGCTCTAATTCAGCACATTGCCTTTTAATGCTTGCGTGGCTACAGCCTCACAAGCACAAAATTACGGTTTCATCGGACCATCGATATTCGATTCACTATTATTGATTCTTCACCCCTTTTGCATATAATGGATAAAGGACACCTATCCCCAAAGGAAGATTGATAAAGCAGTGGAACATACATCAGTTGACCACGCTGCTCCGTAATAGAAGATTGGACGTGTTGTTGTGAAAGTAGACCCCAACAATTTTGATTACATCATGTATGTGGATGCATCTGGTGATGATGGCTTTAAATTTGACCACGGCTCTACCACTTGCTACACTGCTGCCGCTCTGCTGGTAAATCAAGAAAACATCTCTCATAATCTCGAGATTTTGGGCAGGATAAAATCTATTCTTGGATGCAAACAGACCGACGAGATCAAATATTCTCGGGTAAGGCGGCACAGGCGCGGTGATGAAGCACTTTCCCTTCTTCGCGATATCCGCGGACAGCTATCCTGTTACGTGGTCTTCAAAAAAGAGGTCGACCCCGAAATATATATGGGGAACAAAATTCTTTCCGTGGTCTGCCATCGCATGGCTTTGAATTCCATCGATGTATACCCGTTTGAAGAAGGCAGTCGCGTGCTAATTGCCATCGACCGTATGAAGCAGACCGAAGAAGAGCCTCTAAGGGAACTGCTTAATGATACAAAAGAATCAGAACAGCGAAATTTCGATGTAAAAACCGTATTTCGTGATTCTAAGGATGCAAACTTTCTTCTGATTCAGATTGCAGATTTGCTCTGCGGATCCCTTAGAGAGCACTTTGAGCAATACGAAACACAAGAGGATATGCTATATTTTTCTGGAAAGTGCCCTGTCTGCCAGAGGCTGCGGGAAATTAAAAGGCAGCCTATTCGGCCGCTTTGCAAAAACGGGAAGAGTCGGACAACCAAAATTATCAATTCACAGGCATTCAAGTACATTTACCCGCTGTTTCCCGCTACGAAAAACATAGATATGATTGACTATTTCTTCGTGGATCCAGCCAAAATGATAGACAAGCATTTCTATATGATTTGTAACCTCAAAAAATAAAACGAAGCTGGAACCTTTCCTCCCAGGTGAGCCTTGCGGCATTTTACACCCTGCCCCGATTGCGGAACGTTCCAGCCTTGTTTACAGTATGCATCTTTGTGTGCCAAATATACCACACACTTATGTAAAAAAACAAGTCCTAATTGCACAAAAGAATACAATTTTTTCAAACGGTATTCCAGCGATTGATTCTCCATATCTGAGCAATAAAAAAGCGCCCTGCGCGGCAACGCAGGACGCATGACCCTATTTTCATTCCCAGCAACCACGACGAAGCAAGAAACGGTGGGAGGTCATACCCTATGACACAGTGTAGCACGCCTTCCATCGTCTGACAAGGACAAATTTGGGAGGTAAACCATCATGGCCAAGAAAAAATACTATCAGCGACCGGACGGCCTGTTCGAGACAAGCCGAACCGTCAACGGCAAGCGGATCAAATTCCGAGGACGGACCTGCGCAGAAGTGGACAGGAAAATACTTGAATACAATGCCGAGCGAAAGAGCGGACGAAAGGTCCCCGTCATCGCTGACGAATGGTTCGAAGCAAAGGAGGCAGAAGGAATCGGACAAGGGACTTATCGACCGTACAACTGTGCAGTCGAGCGGATCAAGAAAGCATTCCCAATGACAGCGGGCGATGTTCGCCCCCTCGATATCAAGCGATATCTCGTCGAATTCGAGGGGAAGGGCTATTCTCGAAACACCGTGCAAACAGAGCTTTATGTGCTCAAGGCGATATTCTCATATGCCGTACTCAAGGGCGATATTGATGTCAGCCCGGCAGCAGAGGCAAAGCACAGCCGGAATCTTCCCTACAAGCCACGCCACGCGCTGACGGAAGAGGAAGAGCGCAAGGTCGAGGAATATCGCGGAGAAGACTTTCTTCTCGGGATGATGCTGCTCTATACCGGCTGTCGCCGCGGCGAACTGCTGGCGCTCAACTGGCAGGACATCGACCGCAAGGCAGGGACGATCACAGTCAACAAAAAGCTCAATTACGCATACGGCAACACCCCGCACCTCGAACGGCATCTTAAAAACAAGAACAGCGAAAACAACGACGGCAGCGGGCGCGTGATTCCCCTGCTCTCCCCTCTTGCCGACGTACTGCCAAACCGGCGGCTCGGCCTGATCTTCCACAACGAGGACGGGCAGCCGTTGACCGCGTCTCAGCTACAAGCCCGTTGGCAAAGATACTGCCGGAATGTCGGCCTTGTCGACTACGTCTATAACGAAAATGGCAAGCCGGAACTGACGTACCCCATCACGCCGCACTGCTTCCGCCACAGCTTCACGACACTTTGCTATGAGGCAGGGCTTGACGCAAAGACAACGGCGGCGTTCATCGGCGACACAGAGCAGGTCACGACCACGGTCTATACGGAACTGCGCGCTCGCCATCATGCCAGTGGTGCGGATCGGGTCAACGCCTATCTTGCGATGCGGGCCGAAGAGCGAGAGCGCAAAGAAGCCGTAAAGTAATTTCACTTTCGTGTGTCATTTTGCCCATCGAACAAGGAATCCACTGTGTCCTTACTGTGTCCGAAATATAGACAGTCTGGCACAGTCTCGCACAGTAACGCGCAAACCGCAAACGACTGCGGTGCAAGGATTTTCCTTGATTTGCAAGGGTTTCCGGGTCTTCTTTCTATTTAACACTTTTGTAACACTTTCCCTCGAACTTTGTTAACATGCGTCCTTTATCTTAATCTATGCAAGAGACAATAGCTTCTTTTCATCCAATCTTCCATCTTATAAGAAAAGGGACGCCGTGAGGCGTCCTTTTTCGTTATATTCTGATGTAGGATGGCATCACGGATCGAAGTCCGCCGCCGCGCCGATACCGAGCGCGATGCACGCGCCGCCGGCGTAGAAGAGGATCTCGGCAAGCGTCGGGCGCGCGGCCAAGGCCGCCGCGCAAAGGATGACGCTCATCGTGCTCGCGGGCATCAGCAGCCGCGGCGCGCCGCCGCGGAAAGCAAAGGCCGCAAATTCGAGCAGCAGCACCGTCAGCGCCGCGAGCGCCAGCGTTTCGACATAGTAATGACGCAGAATCGGGTCCGCCGCGTGCTCGCGGTAGAAGAGGATCAGCGCAAGCACCATCGCGCACACAGGCACGAGCAGCGCAACGCCTGGGAACTCCGCCTTGCGGCGCAGCGCGGTCGTAGCGTACAGCAGGCATGCCGCGCCGACTGCCAGAAAAACGGACAGGATCATCGTAAGCGTCGTGCGGAGCGAGAACACCAACGAGCACACCGCCGAGCCGATCAGGGCAAAGCTGCCGAGCACCATCAGCAAGACCGCAAGCGTCGAGCGGTCAAAGGCGAAGTAGAGGTCCATGCTGCCGCACAGCTCGCGCTGAGCGGGATAGCGCCGCGCCATAATGACCGCGATGACCGCTGCGACGACGAGCACCGCAGGCAGCACCATCGTGTTTAAGTCCATCGGGACGGAAAGTCCGTCCGCGTCAAAGCCGACTGCCAGCAGGCGGAGGCGTGCCAGCGCCGCTGCCGCAGAAAAAAGCACCAGCAAAAGCCAATGAAGAATTTTCACAAAACCGAACCCTTTCTTTTTCCGGAATACGGCGCGCACAGCGCCGGAAAACATCTATTTATTGATGATAGCACACTCATCCCCGTTTGTCCATGAATCATTTTGCGGACAAGTCGGTCATACACTGATAAAAACACTGTCACTTAAGCATCGCGGCCGTGGGCCGCAGGGAGGAACACGCCTTGAAACAGCTTTTTCGCATCACGATATTATTGATCGGCCTCATCTGGATCCTCGCCTGGGCGGCGGCAGGCCGCTTTGACGACACGCCGAACACACAGGACGGCTCGGAATCTCCCCTGCCGAGCGGTGAGATCGCCGCCCCCGGCGAGCGCGACAGCGCAAAAACGCTGCGCGTCCAAATTCAGGGCGAGGTTCAGGAGATGGACATGGGCACATACCTTCTCGGCGTGCTGCGCGCGGAAATGCCCGCCTCGTTTGAGGAGGAGGCGCTCAAGGCACAGGCCATCGCCGCGCGCACCTACACGCTCTACCGCATCCGCGGCGGCGGCAGTGCCAACCACCCTGACGCCGACGCCTGCGACGACCACACCTGCTGCAAGGCGTACATAAATGCCGAACAGGCCGCAGCCAACTGGGGCAGCATGGCCGTCTACTATGAGGAAAAGCTCGCCCGTGCCGTGAGCGAAACGGACGGCGAGGTCATTTTGTACGACGGCGCGCCCATCCTCGCTGTGTTCTTCTCGTCTGCCGACGGCAGCACGCAGGGCGCAGGCGACGTGTGGATGAACGATCTGCCGTATCTCCAAAAGGTCGATAGCCCCGAGACGGAAGAGCTCGTACCGAACTACTACTCGGTCGCAACGTTCACGGCGGCGGAATTCAAATCCCTCGTCCTCGCCGCCAAGCCGGACGCCGACCTCTCCGGCAGCCCCGAGGGATGGATCCGCGATATCGTGCGAAACGACTCGGACTATGTCGCCTCCGTCACGGTCGGCGGCGTCAAGCTGCGCGGCAATGACCTGCGCACGATTCTCTCGCTGCGCTCGCCGTCGTTCACCGTGGAATACAAGGGCAATGCCTTTACCTTCCACGTCACAGGCTACGGCCACGGTGTCGGCATGAGCCAGTACGGCGCAAATATCCTCGCCAAGCAGGGCCTTTCCGCCGAGGAAATCGTGCAGCACTATTTTTCGAACACCACCGTCGGCTATTATGACGGCTGAGGCATCGCGGATATTGCAAAGCGGCGGAAAAATTGCTATAATATTAAGATAAAATACGCAAGGAGGCGGGAGAAATGAAGAGCAAGCGTTTTTTGTGTCTGCTGCTTGTATTGCTGATGGTCTTCTCCCTCACCCCCAGCGAAACGAGGGCCGAGACGACTGTCTATTTCACCGCCGTCAACGACCAACTTTTGCCCGATCTGAGCGATGAGACGATGCCGTTCTGGTCGGGTGGGCGGCTGTATGTCCCCTCCACGGTCATCACCGGCACGGACTTGGGCCTTTTCTACTCCCGCAGCCGCGACAAGAGCACCGCCGTCGTCTACCGGCAGGGCAGCGCACTGACGTTCAACTTCGCCGCCGGCACCGTCGCTGACCAGAACGACCGCCAGTACAGCGGCCCGGCCATCGTGCGCAGCGACGTTGTGTTCCTGCCGCTCGACCTTTTGACGCAGTTTTTCTCGCTCGATTATAGCTACACGCGCGTGACCTATGGTTACCTGGTCCGCGTCAAAAGTGATACGGTCGTGCTTTCCGACGCGAAGTTCATCGACGCCGCGGCTATGTCCATGGAGCAGCGCTACAACGAATATATGAAGACGCACAGCGAGTCGAACGATCCCGGCAACACACCGAATCAGAACACCGACGGCGACCGCGACCTTGTCTGTCTCGCGCTGCGTGTGACGGACGAAGAGAGCGCAAACGCCCTGCTCGACACGCTCGCAAGCAACAACGCGACGGCGACGTTTCTCTTCTCGGAAGAGCAGCTTTCCTCGCTCGGCGATCTGCTGCGCCGTATCGTCATCAGCGGCAACGCCGCCGCGCTGCGCATCGACGCTTCCGGCGGCAGCTCACGCACGGTCAGCGCGATCGAGCGCGCAAACAACGCGCTATGGGCCGCGTGCAACGAAAAAGCGCGGCTCGTCGCGCTCTACGGCGCGTCGGACAAGACGCTGCGCGCCGTGCGCGCCGCGGGCTACTGCCCCATTGACTTTGACCTGGATTACAGCGGCGGTCTTCCCACCGCGGCGCAGGCCGCCAGCAGCATCGCGCGTCAGGCCCGCTCCGGCGGGTGCATCGCCTATCTCGGCGCTGACACCGCCGTGCAGGCAGATTGGAGCACGCTGCTCTCTCGCCTCCGCTCGTCCTCGCGTCTCATCACGGCGCTCAACGAGCTCGCGGTCACAAAGGGCGCGTGACGGTTTTACAAATTGTTCAGGAAACGCGCACAGTTTTGCGTATAATAAACAATAACACAGAAGAAAGACACACGCTTGTGTGAAGGAGGAAACCAGCATGGCACGCAATATTCTTGTCGTGGAGGACGACAATAATATTTCCAACCTCATTAAGATGTATCTCGACAAAGAGGGCTTCGATGTCCGCATCGCCGCCGACGGCGGCAAGGCCGTGGAGGAATTCAAGGAAAAAGAGCCCGACCTCGTGCTGCTCGACGTGATGCTCCCCGTGCTCGACGGCTGGGGCGTATGCGCCAAGATCCGCGAGACGTCCAAGTGCCCGATCATCATGCTCACCGCCAAGGGCGAGGTCAATGACCGCATCCACGGCCTTGAGATGGGCGCGGACGACTATGTTGTCAAGCCCTTTGAAATGAAAGAGCTGCTTGCGCGCATCAACGCCGTGCTGCGCCGCAGCGAGATCCCCGAGGACACGCACAAGCGCCTCACGTTCGACAAGCTCATCATCGACCTCGACTCCTACGAGCTCATCGTCGACGGCAAGAAGATCGACACGCCGCCCAAAGAGCTGGAGCTTCTCTACCACCTCGCCGCCACGCCGAACCGCGTCTACACGCGCAACCAGCTGCTTGACGAGGTGTGGGGCTTCGACTACTTCGGCGATTCGCGCACGGTGGACGTACACGTCAAGAGGCTCCGCGAAAAGGTCGAAAACGTCAGCGACCAGTGGGCGCTCAAGACCGTCTGGGGCGTCGGGTATAAATTTGAAGTGAAGTAATTCAGTATGCCGGAAGAAAACAAAGAGAAAACACAGAAAAAGCGCTGGACGCTCAAAAAGGTCAAGACCCGCTGCCGCACGATCTACTGGCAGAATTTTCTGCTTACGGCAAGCGTCGTCATGCTGACGCTGGCGCTGCTCGGCAGCGCGTTCTTCGCGCTGACGTATTCCTACGCCATCGATGAGCGCAGCGAGCAGATGCAGAGCAAGGCGACGGTCGTGTCGCACATGGTGTCGTCCTACATGGAAAACGGCTCGCTCACAGGGCTGCGTGAGCTGGCAGACTTCGCTTCGAACGTGACGGATGCAGAATTTCTCATCTGCAACTCGGACGGCAACCTGCTGCTGACGACCGATACAACTCTCGTCAACCGCGTGCTGACCGTGCCGCAGGACGTGGCCGAGGGCGCGATGAGCGATGACACCTACGCCGTGCGCACCACGCTCGGCGACATCTATGAGGACACGCACTTCGTCGTCGGCGTGCCGATCGTGAGCGAGGGCGCAACCGTCGGCTTTGTGCTGGCGGTGACTGGCGCGCGGGCGCTGACGACGATGTGGCGCACGTTCATCGGATTGTTTTTCATGACGGCGGTGACGGTGCTGCTGCTCTCGTTCGTCGTGAGCGCGTGGGTCAGCATGCGCCAGTCGCGCCCCATCCACGAGATGGCGGAGGCGACACGCCGCTTCGCCGAGGGCAATTTCGACGTGCGCATGCACAACTACGAGGGTGTGACGGAGATCTCCGAGCTCGCCGAGTCGTTCAACAACATGGCGGACTCCTTACAGGAGACCGAACGCCAGCGCCGCGAGTTCATCGCGAACGTCTCCCACGAATTGAAAACCCCGATGACGACCATCGCAGGCTACACCGACGGCATTCTGGACGGCACGATCCCGCCCGAGCAGGAAAAGGAGTACCTGCGCATCATCTCGGATGAGGCGCGGCGCCTGTCCCGCCTCGTGCGCCGCATGCTCGAGGTCTCGCAGCTCCAGTCGCGCGACCTGACGCGCACGAAGGCGCCGTTCGACGTGTGCGAGAGCATGCGCCGCGTGCTCATTTCGATGGAGAAGAAGATCACCGACCGCGGGCTCGATGTCGACGCCGACATTCCCGACAGCGGCATCATGGTGCTCGGCGACAACGACCTCATCACGCAGGTCATCTACAACCTGCTCGAAAATGCGACAAAATTCGCCCGCAAGGGCTCTGCGCTCTACCTCGGCGTGACGACGCTCAACGGCAAGGCGCTGATCTCGGTTCGCAACGAGGGCGACACCATCCCCGCCGAGGAGATCCCGCTGCTGTTCGAGCGCTTCCACAAGAGCGACAAATCCCGCTCCGAGGATAAGGACGGCGTGGGCCTCGGGCTCTACGTGGTCAAAACCATTCTGGACCAGCACAAGGAGCACATCGCCGTCACAAGCGAAAACGGCCTGACGACGTTCACCTTCAGCGTGACGCTCGCCGGCGGGCAGACCGCGCAGTAAGCCTCAACAGGAGAAACACACTATGGATCACGAGAATCAGGAGTTATCCCCGACGGTCAGCCAGAGCGGCGAGCCGCAGGAGGTCGTACTGCGCTATGAAGCGCCCGTCACGCCCATCGTGGAGCGCTACGTGCAGCCGACACCGCTGCCCGGACAGCCGAAGAAGCATACATCACCGCGCAAAAAGCGGAAAGGGCTTAAGATCTTCCTTTTCTGCATGCTCGGATTGCTCCTCGTCAGCGGCGTCGTCACGGCGCTGTGGCTCGGCGGCGTGTTTGACGATCACCGTTCCTATCACGACGATGATTTTGAGCAGCGCCATGACGAGGATTATTACGACAACGACGACCACGGCGAAACGACCATCAAGCGCCTGCCCAACACCGATCAGGTCAAGCTCCGCTACAACGAAAGCCACGGCGAGGCGCTGACGATCCAGGAGATCTACCAGAAAGTCAATCCCTCCACCGTCACGGTGCTCACGGGCAATCGCGACGGCAGCGCCATGGTCGGCACCGGTGTCATCTTCACCGAGGATGGCTTCATCCTCACGAACGCCCACGTCATCGCGGGCGGCTCGGAGTGCTACGTCGTGCTCGACACGGGTGAGGATTACCGTGCGTGCCTTTTGGGGCTCGATGAAGAAAAGGACCTCGCCGTCATCAAGATCGCGGCCAGCGGCCTTCCCGCCGCGGAATTCGGCGACTCTGACGCGCTGACGGTCGGCGATCCGGTGTTCGCCATCGGCAACCCGCTCGGCGTGGAGCTGCGCGGCACGCTGACCGACGGCATCGTCTCGGCCATCAACCGCGACGTGTACATGGACGGCGTGACGATGACGCTCATTCAGACGAATGCCGCGCTCAACAACGGCAACTCCGGCGGCCCGCTCATCAACGTGTACGGACAGGTCGTCGGTATCAACACGATGAAGATGGGCTCGTCCTCCACCACGAGCGTGGAGGGCCTCGGCTTTGCCATTCCCATCGCCTCGACCGCCTATATGATCAATGACTTGATCGCCTACGGCGAGGTGCACGGCGAGGTGGTGATCGGTATCTCGGTACAGATCGCGCCCGTCATTTTAGATAGCGGCGAGACCGCTCTGCGCGTGATGGAGGTCACGCCCGGCGGCCCCGGTGAGGAGGCCGGCATCCAGAAGGGTGACCTTATCGTAGCGGCCGACGGCGAAGCGTTGACAAAGTCCACCGACCTTCTGCGTGTCCGCCGCCGCCATGAAGCAGGCGAAACGCTCAAGCTCTTAGTCGAGCGCGACGGCAAGCGCTTCACCGCAGACGTTGTTTTACGCGAAAGCGACACATGAGGATATCGACATGAAGAAAAAGCAATTTGCGCTCGGCTCGCTGCTCCTCGGCGCCGTCTCCTGGCTGTGCCTGCGGGGATTGCAGCACATTGAGCGCCGCATGAAAAAGAAACAGGAAAAGTAAAAAAGCAACGATCCCCGTCCGGCGGAAGGTTCCGCCGGACGGGGATCGTTTTGTACTCTGCATCAGCGCTGCTTTTTCTGGTCGTCAAAATAGCGGATCAACTTGTAAAGCAGCTCAATTTCCTCCTGCGTGTATCCGTCCAGCACAATGCTCGATGAAGCCGTAAGCCCCAGCAGATAGTCCGCCGAAACATGAAAGAGCTTTGCCAGCGCGACAACATACTGTGTTGTCGGCATGGAAAGTCCCATTTCCCACGCGTTGACGCTGCTGCGCGTCACATCGAGCCGCTTTGCCAGCTGCGCCTGCGAATAGCCCGCCTGCTCCCGTAATTGCTTTATTCTGTCACAAATCATAATGAACTCCCGCCTTTTTCGTTCATTATAAGTTGCCTAAAATGATATTTAATTATCATTATATATAGTTTAATTGACAAGCGCTATACTCTTTCCAGAGGAAGGCTCCTGTGTCGAGTCTTCCACATATTTAGGAGAGAGAGAAATATCTTATGTTTTGTCTCAAATGCGGCGCCGCCTTTGCAGAAGGCAGCAAAAATGCTCCAAGCAATACGATGACAGCTTTGTTTTCTGTCCCGACTGCGGTAAAAGGCTATCTCCCTCCGCGCCAAAAATTTCTAAGCGAAACGTCCTGCTCATCGTTTGTATCGCCGCTGCTTTGCTGATCGTCGGCGGCTCGGTACACGAGCTCTCGCAGGTCAAAAGCCAAAAGGACGCCATCGAGCAGAGCAAATACGATCGTGCGCTTCAAGAATATCTGAGTACCCCTACGACCGGCGACTTGACCATTTTGTCCGACTGGACAACGCGGACGAGCCGAAACTATCTCTATATCGAAGGGACCGTGAAAAACACCAGCTCCAAAGATGTCCGCTACTATGAGATCGGCGTCAAATTTTTGGACCGCAGTGAAAATGTCGTCGACACCGACTGGACAAACGGCACGGACCTGGACGCCGGTGATTCCCAGCGATTTGAGATCATGCACAAAAAGGATATCAGCTACTCTAACATCCGGCTATACATAAAAGAAGTCAGTTAAGGAGATGTAAGATGAGCATTTGTCCCAAACGCGGCAGCCCGATCCCGGAAGACGCTGTCTTCTGTATGAACTGCGGCGAAAAATTTAAAACGGCCGCGCCTGAAGCAGATTCCGCACCTGCGGAGATCACCCCCGCAGAGGAAGCTCCCATCCCCGCCAGCGGCAAAAAGCCGAAGAAAAAGAAGGCCGTTCTCCTCGTTTCCGTGCTCGCACTTCTGCTTGTCGCCGTGGCTCTTGCCAACAGCAGCCTGTTCCAAAGCAACATTGCCGCAAAAGCGGAAAAGCGTATCGTCGGCAGCTGGAACGGAGTATTTCTGGAAAATGGAGACGATACCATCCGCGCAAAAAATCTCGGTGGCTTTACCTGCACCGTTGAAAAGGGTGGTGCGTCTACAATTTCATTCTCAGAACGCTCCATTTCTGATTTATCCTTCTACTTAACTTACAGTCCCGAGAAAACAAAAGCTGTGAATGATGGCGAAAAGCTTGCCGGCTATTGTTATGATGTAAAAGCTTCGGATGATCCTGACGCCTCGGCTTTTGGATATGCTTTTGTCAGTGACGATACTTTCTCTGTCGTCATTCTTTCCGACCCTGAGCTGTCATTTGCGTTCACTGCAAGTGATAAGTCATAAACCTCTTATTAAAAGAGCCACGGAGTATCTCTCCGTGGCTCTTTACGTCTTTTGCTTTTCACACCCTATAAATCTTCCGTTGTAAACGGATGCGGTCCGCGATCATGGCGATAAACTCGCTGTTGGTCGGCTTTCCTTTCGTGTTGGATACCGTGTAGCCAAAATAGCGCTGGAGCGTCTCAAGGTCACCGCGGTCCCACGCGACCTCGATCGCATGGCGCACCGCGCGCTCAACGCGCGAGGGCGTGGTGCTGTAGCGGCGCGCGACCTCGGGATAGAGCACCTTTGTCACGGCGTTGATGACATCCATGTCCTGCACGGCGATGACGATGGCCTCGCGCACGTACTGATAGCCCTTGATGTGCGCGGGCACGCCGACCTCGTGGATCACTGCCGTGACCTCGCGCTCAAGCGCCTGCGACTCGTCCTCGCTCTCCTCACCCTCGTTGACCGCGCGGCGCATCTGGTCTAAAAGCGAGGTCAGCTCGCAGGGCTTGGGCATGAAGAACGATACGCCGCGGTTCATCGCCTGCGACACGATCTGATCGCGATAAAGAGCCGAGACGACAACTGTCTTCATCTGCACCTTGTCCTTCGCCGCCTGCTCGAGCACGCCAAAGCCGTCAAGTCCCGGCAGCAAAAGATCCATCACAAGAAGCTGCGGCTTTCGCTCCGCTATATCCTGCGCCGCAGCCAGTCCGTCGGCTGCGCATCCCACTACGTCGAACTCACCCGTTGCTTCCAATGCCTGTTTCAGTGCTGTGCGGAACTCCTCGTTTGCGTCCGCTAATACGACCGTGATCCTCTTGTCCATGTCATCCCGTCCTTTTCACACAAGTTTTCGCCGACCCAGCCGGCCAGCTTCAGCAGCAAAATGTGACGTCTTCGTTCTGCCATGGCTTTAAGCTAACATATTTGGACAGCGTTTTCAAGCGAGTTATGTCGAATCTAACCATCTTTTTCTAACTTTTTGCATGAAAATTTAGTTGTTTTTACGCTATCTTAACACAATCTTTCTACTATATGGGTAGGTTATTCACTCGAAAGCCCCGCCGCAGAGAGCATATTTTCGATAAAAATACCATAACCTCTTGACGGATCATCCAGCAGGACGTGCGTGACCGCGCCAATGATCTTGCCATCCTGCAAAATCGCGCTGCCGCTCATTCCCTGCACCACGCCGCCGGTCTGCGCAAGAAGCTCCTCGTCCGTCACGCGCAGCAGCAGATTTCGCGTGCTGCCGGAAGGCGAATAGATTTTTTCGATCTCGATATCATACTCGCGTGTTTCATTGCCGGAAACGGTGGCTAAGATCGCCGCCCTGCCGGTCTTGATCTCATCCTTCTTTGCGATCGGCAGCGCCGCACCGGTGATCTTTGCCGCGTCCTCTGCCGAGAGCTTGCCGAAAATGCCGCATTCGGTGTTGGCGTAAAGCGTTCCGCTGTCGCGCGTCAGGTCAAAGTCGCCCTTGAGCTCGCCGGGCGAGGCACGCTCCCCCTTTTTCACCGCCTTGACCGAGGCATCCATGATGCTGCCGTGGTCGAGCGGCAGGAGCTGCCCCGTGTCCACGTCCGTCACGCCGTGGCCCAGCGCGCCGAACGTGCCGCTCTGCGGATCAAAGAAGGTCATCGTGCCGATACCCGCCATACTGTCGCGCACCCAGGCGCCGAGGCGGTACTCGCCGTCCTCGTCCTTCTCCGGCTCTGCGCTCAGTTCGATCGTGCGGCTGCCGCGCTTGACGGTCAGCGCCGCGGCGTCCTCGCCGTTTTCTGCCAGAAGCTGACGGAATTCCTCAATGGTGTCCAGGCTCTGCCCGCCGATGGCCGTGATGACGTCGCCCTCCTTGAGTCCGCAGTCCTTCGCCGGACTTTCCCCATCGGAAAAGCCGACGACGAGTACGCCATCGGAAAAGAGCTTCACGCCGACGGTCTGTCCGACGGGGATCAGCTCGCTGACCGTCCGGTCCGCCGCCTGCGCAGACGGCATTGCGATCGCGGCGGCGGCAAAAAATCCCAGCAGGATCGCCGCCGCTCGCTTTTTTGTGCGATGCGTTCCATCCATTCTCTCACCCCTTTAAAAAATACGGGCGGACGGCGCGCCCTGTGCGCGCAGCGCGCAGCCGTCCGCCCAACGCCGGAAATTTTTTCTTTCTCATTTCTTTTTCTCTGTCCGGCGCATTTACTTTCTGCGCTTCGGGCAAAATTAAAAGGTGCAAAAATTTGATGTGCTGGCATCGCTTTTTGAAATGGCGCTGTAAATGCGGGCAAAAAAATTCCGCAGACCAAAGTCTGCGGAATTTTGGGAATTGTTTCCATTTAACGCTCGCGGTTGAAAATTTTGAAGATGTCGTCGAACGGATCGGGCTCATCTTCGTGCTTGGCCTCTTCCTCGGCCTTTTCCTTATCGAAGTCGAGCGGCGCAAGACCGGCAGCAGCGCTCTCGCCGCTCTGCTCAGCAGGCTTCTTATCCTTGTTGAAGTCCAGCGCGCCGGGCGCCTTGTCAAAGCCCGTGGCGATGACGGTGACGCGGATCTCGTCGTCGAGCGTCTCGTCGAACGTCGCGCCGAAGATCGTGAGCGCGTCGGGATGCACAGCCTCCTGCACGAGGGACGCTGCCTGCTCGACCTCGTCGAGGCCGATGTCCATCGAGCCCGTGACGTTGATGAGCACGCCGTGCGCACCGTTGATGGAGGTCTCCAGCAGCGGGGACGAAATGGCCATGCGCGCGGCCTCCTCGGCCTTGTTCTTGCCGGCGGCGCGGCCGACGCCCATGTGGGCAAGGCCCGCGTCCTTCATAATGGCGGTCACGTCGGCAAAATCGAGGTTGATGAAGCCCGTGTCGCGGATCAGGTCGGAGATGCTCTGCACCGCCTGACGCAGCACGTCGTCCGCGATCTCGAACGCATTGGCAAAGGTGATCTTCTGGTCGGTCGCGTGCTTGAGGCGCTCGTTCGGGATGATGACGAGCGAGTCGACCTTGGTCTTGAGCTCTTCGATGCCCGCTTCCGCCTGCGTCATGCGGCGGCGGCCTTCAAAACCGAAGGGCTTCGTCACGACGCCGACGGTCAGGATGCCCGCCTCACGCGCGATCTCGGCAACAATGGGCGCGCCGCCCGTGCCGGTGCCGCCGCCCATGCCGGCGGTGATGAAGACCATATCGGTGTCCTCGAGCGCCTTGGCGATCTGGTTGCGGCTCTCCTCGGCGCTCTTGCGGCCGACCTCAGGGTCGGAGCCCGCGCCCTGACCGTGCGTCAGCTTTTCGCCGATCTGAATTTTATAAGTGGCGGCAGACACGTTGAGCGCCTGCTTATCTGTATTCACTGCGACAAAGTCGACGCCGCGCGCACCGGTGCGCACCATGCGGTTGACCACGTTGTTGCCGCCGCCGCCAACGCCGATGACCTTGATCTTAACTACGTTTTCAGGACCGGTCTCCAATCCGAATGCCATGTCGGTTCCTCCTGCAATCTGTTGTATGGGCAAGGCACTTGCCGCTGCAAGCGCCACAATATCAGGTATTTGCTATCTTAATCATTGTATTACGGTTTTCCCGCGGGGTCAATAGCAATCGGCCATTTCGGGGAAACTTTTTTACGTCAACTTCCGCCTTTATTCCGGGATGAAGTCAGCCCTGCCGTCGTTCATCAGGTTGATCGTGCCGGTCTGATTGGCTTCAAGCTGCTCCACCACCGTGCGCACATTCCCGAGCTTGTAGGCAATGTCCGCATCCCAGGGCATTTTGACCGTAAAGCGGTCCAAATAGGTAAAGGTGATGGCCGTGCCGTCGCTCAGGTCGATCTCGCCGATCATGGAGAGAAGCTGCTTATCCTCCGCCGTGCGCAGCAGCGTGAGCAGGCGCTCGAATTTATACGAATCCTCGTCCGCAAACGCCGCCATCGCGCCGACCGCGGGCTCGACGAGCGTGCAGCCGGTCACGCGCGCGCAGCCCTCGGGGATCTGCGCCGCGCGCTCCAGAATTTTGCCCTCGTCGCTCATGAGCCATGTGCCGTTTTCGCCCGTCAGCGCAGCGGAGGCCGTGCACTCCGTCACGGTCAGAATGAGCGCGTCGGGGTATTTGCGGTTGATGACAACGGTCTCCACATACGGAAGCGTGTCGAAAATGGATTGTTTGACCTTATATTTGTTCAGCAGCACAAGGTTCTGCTCCTTCTGCACGCCCGCAGCCTCGATGATCTGCTCCTCGGTATAGCGCTCGTTGCCCTCCACCACGATCATATCGATGCGGAAGAACATCGTCAGCGCGCCGAGAAATGCGGCGATCACGACCGCGAGGCACAAAAGTCTCAGCGGGAAAGAGGCTCTTCCCCGCCTGCGCCGTCTGTTTCTTCGCTTTGACGCCATAGTTTTCCTGCCTTTTTTCTTCGTTTGCTTATGTACCCGTCTCCCGCCGCACATGCGCGCCCAGCACGCCAAGGTCGCGCTCGATGCTCTCATAGCCGCGGTCGATGTGCTCGATGCGCGAAATGCGCGTGAGTCCGTCGGCCTGCAGGCCCGCAATCACAAGCGCCGCGCCCGCGCGAAGGTCGGTGCACTTGACGCGCGCACCGTGCAGGTGCTCGCGTCCCGTGACGACTGCCACGCGCCCCGCGACGCGCACCTCCGCGCCCATGCGCGCCAGCTCGTCGACATGGCGGTAACGGTTTTCAAAAATATTCTCTACAAAAACGGTGCTGCCCGCGCTTTTCAAAAGCGCCGCCATCAGCACCGGCTGCGCGTCCGTCGGAAAGCCCGGATAGGGCGCCGTGCGCACAGGGCGGATGGATCTGAGACTGCCATCACTTTGGAGGAAAACATCGTCCTCCCCGCTTTTGACCGTGCAGCCCGCCTCGCTCAGCGCGCCGGACACAGTCGAAAGCGGCCGCGGG
>ERZ780168.1160-NODE-1160-length-29147-cov-56.155850_pt1 | contig 29147 bp, 19 predicted proteins | sample MGYA00510981_ERZ780168 | MGnify/ENA primary metagenome ERZ780168 (study PRJEB29588, sample SAMEA2158769) | human gut metagenome | biome: human gut; feature: human-associated habitat; material: faeces | place: Denmark | collected 2008/2010 ...
TTACACACTGAAAGTTACCACGGGGGCGAGACGCCCCCGCCCCTATCAACTCAGCTTAAGTATACAGCATCGGGTAGCGACGAGGGTATTGCAGAACTAATATTACGGCAAAGTTTTGCACCATACGATGCCGCAGGCATCATCTGTATGATTAACCCGGTCATGGCGCGAAAGCGCCTTGGCCGGGTCAATGTGCTGACAGGAGACGTTGCCGCAGGCATCGTCAATCTACATCAGCTATCCTTACATAGTAACCATATATACAATAAAAGAATGGCGTGTTTTTCAACACGCCATTCCCCGTTTTAAACAAATACTACCGGTAACAATTGTTCTCTATTTGAACTCTTGCACTACTTTGTCCAAACTATTTAGATAACCTATATGTATGTGCTTGTCAGAACTTTTTGTTCAAGGGAACTGCAACCTTGCCGGTGATTGTACCCCACTTGTGCTCGATGGTCACGGGAACCATGAGGAAGCGGTTGTCCTGGAGAGCGGCACCACGGTTGACGAAGGTGAGGTCACCTGTTGTGGTATCAACGTTGGCCGACATGTTCAGGCTTTCGAGGCTTACAGCATTGCTGCCGTTTGCATCAGTTGCAAGCATTACGTTGCTGCCGAACTCGGGATCTTCAACTACGTAGTAGTCCCAAAGTTTCTGAGTCAGTTTGCCGTCATTGGTATGGGCAACTTCGTGTCCGTAAGCATCGGTGAGTGTCAGATTGTCGCTCAGGTTGATGGTTTGCGGGGTTGAGTCGTCGGTGATACCCTTGGCGAGCGTAGTGTTGAGATACAGCGGGTAAACCACGCGGAGGTAAGAAGTACCGAATACTACGTTGTTGACAGCGAGACCGTTGATATATGCGCTCCAGTCGAGAACTACATCCTTGCCGGCTACTACCTTGCCGCCTTCCACTTTCGCACCGGCTGCTACGAGAGCCTTACCGCTGGCGTTGTTGGCGATGTTATAAGTGATGTCATTAAGGTTGGCCTGGTTGGCTGAAGTAATCGTATGGTGGCCGTAACCTGACTGGAAGGCGAGTGCCTCACCCTGGTAGCTGCTCTTGTTGCGGTAATCTACATCGTAGGTTGCGCACGACAGGAGATTCTTGGCGTAGGGTTTGATGCGGCCCTGGAGTATGTTGGTAGAGTATTCGGCTGTTGCACCTGCGATATCCTCGAACGGAGTCGGGTAAACAAGCATTACCTCATTCTGCCACTTGATCGGGTCGGTAGAGCCGAGTTGCGGCTTGAGCGATTCAGGAGCGTTTACTACACCCTTGAGGTTGATGATGATAGTCGGGTTGATACCGGTTGCGTCAACAAACTTCACGGTTACAGTGAATGTCTTGGACTTGCCGAGGTCGATATGGCCGATGTGCTCGTTAGTGCCGGTCCAGTTGATTACAGTGTTTGCAGCGACGCCACCGTCGTTCAGGATATAGACGTTTACATCTTCGCCTGTAGTGTAATCGCAGTCAACGATCTGAACATTCTCTTTCTTGTAGATCTTCATGAAGTCATCCTGCGACATACCTGCGCCGCCGTTGAGGTTCTTCATTACGAGGTCAACCATCTGAGTCCAGCTCATATTCCAGTTGAAGCCGTCGCAATCGAGATCTGCTTCGAATTCGGGTACGTCAACAACCACGGGTTCTACTTTCTTCTTCACGAAAGCAACTTTGAAGTATACCTGCTCTACAATGTTCTTGTTGGTGACATCAACAAGAGTAGCCGCGATGATAGGCTGCTTGTCGATAATGGCCTGATTGCCGGTTTCACCTGTGGGAAGCACGGGAGTAAGGATATTGCCTTCAACCTTTGCATAACGCTGCTGGTCAGTCATATCATGGTTTCCTGCGGTATAAGCTGCGCCTGCTTTATGGAAGTAGACGTCGAAGCCATACTTACGCAGTTGCTCATAACTCATGGCATTGTGCTTGTTGGCGCTGAATGCACAGGGCTGTACCAGTGTCTCGAGGTCGAGAGTCTTGTCATACTGCAGTTCGTATGCGATATGAGTGTTCATTGCTGTCGCATAGATTGCAGTAGAGTCGTTGAAGTTAACGGGTATGTCAGATGCAACCAGCTTGCTCTTGTCAAGTTCCGGAAGGAAGTAAACTTCGTTCAGGCGGGTATATTCTGAGTAAACGTTAGCCTCTTTCTCACCCTGCTCGGTAAAGAGATGTTTCTGTGCGATAGGCACTTTGAGAGAAACGATGTTTATCTTGTTGCCGCCGAGGTTGAGAGTCTTGGTGTTTGACTTGCCGGCTTTCACTGTAAGCACGCCACTCTCGATTGAAGCTGAAGACACATTGATAAGGTCGTTTTCTACTTCAGCTGCACGGGCGGTTGCCACACGCGATACAAAGGCAAGACCACCCTTGTTGATATCGCCTTCACCTATTGTGGCGGGGTTGAGGCGATACTGTACCTCGGTTTCGTTGTTTGAAACGATGACGGCAGGTTTGGTCGAGGGCACCCAGTCGCCACCCTTCTTCATAGCGGGCACATATTGAGCCGATACGAATTCGATGGTAGGTATACCGTCGATATAGAGATCGGGCATAAGGGTTACGCTTGTCAGACGCGAGCTGATTACACCGGCGATTGTATTGATAGCGTTAGCCACCTCGGTAGTAATTTTGGCGCTGAGGTCGGTAAGTTTAGTGTTAACCGAAGCAAGCTCGGTATTGATTGAAGCTATGGCGCTGGTATTGGTGGCTACCGATGCAGTCAGTGTGCTTACTTTACCCTGAAGATCTTTGAGGTCTGAAGTAAGAGTCTCGATATTGCCCTTTACGGTGCTCAGTTCGGTCGACAGACCGGCTACTGTACCTTCGAGAGTCGACATCTTGCCTTCAATCAAAGTCTTGAACGAATCAAGAGCGGCGAGCTGCACGTTGACTGCCTCGAGTGCCTTGTTTGAAGCGGCGATCTGGTCGGCCAGGTCTTTCTGCAGCGTTGCTACTTCACTGATTATTTTCTCTACGTCAAGCGCTTTGAGCTGTGCCTCTACACCCTCGATACGGCCGAGAAGTGCGGCGATGTCCTTTGCGTTTGTCTCGATAGCCGATGAGTTGGCGCTGATAAGTTTCTGCAAAGCCTCGGCCTGTGCTTTGATTTCAGCGAGAGCGTCAGCCTTTGCCTGAGCTGCGGCCTGTTTGGCGAGCTCAGCCTGAGCTGCTGCTGCCTGTGCCTCGGCAAGTGCCTGGTCACCCTTCTGGGCGGCATCGGCGGCTGCCTTGATAGCGGCGTCGGCATTTGCTGCCGCGTTGGCAGCTGCGGTTTTGTTTGCGTCAATCGCCTCGCTGAGTTTTGCGATTTGCGAAGTTAAATCATTGGTCGTCTGGTCAAGCCTATCAATATCGTCATCGTTGTCCGAGCAACTTGTGAATCCGATTGGCATTGATACAGTCAACAATGAAAGAAGCGCAAGATTCAAAAAACGTTTTTTCATAATTAACTTTTTTAATTAAAAAAATATTGGATTTTAAAAATGTTTCCGTTGTTCATTATTTGTATATTATGCATTATTAATGTTATGAGTTGGAATTTAATGTGGTTTTATTTGTAAATTTGCATTAGTATGAACAATTTGATTGCAAATATCAAACATATTTTTGATAAAACCAAATATTTGCATGATTTTTTTTGAAAAATATTTATGGAAATTAATGACCGAATTAATCAAATTATTGAGCATGAACATCTTTCTGTGGCCGCTTTTGCAAGGAAAATTGGCATTGGAGACCAGACGGTAAGGTCTGTTTGTGTTTTACGGCGAAATAAACCCGGATTTGAATTTTTATCAAATCTCATTCAAACATTTGAGTGGCTCGACCCGAAATGGCTGCTGACGGGTGAAGGATCTATGGAACGGGCTAAGTGTGACTCGGCAGAACCGCACAACAACGGTTCGCTTATCGAACTGATAGAATATCTGAGGGAAAAAGATCGCCGCATAGAGCAGCTTATCGAAAAAAATACAGAATTGAAACTAAAATGGGAAATATATTCAGGCAGAACGCAATCCTGAACGGCTTATACATAATTTGAGTGTAATTCAAAACAAAAAAGGCGGCATCACGCCGCCTGTATGACTCGCCGGCCACACTCGCATTGAGCAGAGCCGGTCAATGGTATCACATACTTGGATCCGGATTATTCGGCACAAAAAGCCAGAACAGTATATATGCCAGAACTCCGACGCCGCAAACGCCGAGTACAAACGATACAATTCTTACTATCACAGGGTCGATATGAAAATATTCCCCGAGCCCCCCGCATACCCCGGCTATAAGCCGGTTGGTATTCGATCGATATAATCTTTTCATTTTCTATTACGATTTGTTCGTAAATATAACATCGACCAAGGCAATCATGTTCTCCCGCCCCGCCATATTTATTCCACCCATGACACGCCGCATCATCATGTAGGGCTGCACCCCGGTGCAGCCGCCAATTAATGGATATTCACTCCATCCCACATTTCCGATAAAACGCGGGCAAATTCGGTCATTTATACAGATACCGCTTTATCGACTGCTTCGGAGTCTTTTCAAACGGCTCCTCCCTCAGCTCTATCGACGCGACTTTCGAATACCCCGGAAGTTCACGGTTGAGCGTCGTGAGATTATAGTCCATCAGCTTGTCGATTTTCTCTTTCGGCAACTGGGCGCGACGCGCGGCCTCCTCGTCGGGATACACGATAGCCACAAGTCGGCCGTCGCGCTCCACCACTATGCTTTCGGCCACAAACGGCAGGTGGTTCAACTTGCTCTCTATCTCCTCCGGATATATGTTCTGGCCGCTCGGGCCGAGTATCATGCTCTTGTCCCTCCCTTTTATGAACAGATACCCGTCGTTGTCGAGTATGCATATATCGCCCGTATTCATCCATCCGTCCTTGAATACAGCATCTGTGGCCTCATCGTTTTTATAATACCCCTTCATCACGTTGTCACCCTTCACCCACAGCACCCCGGGCGTCGTCGCCGGGTCCGGTGAATCCACCTTTGCCTGCATTCTGTCCACCACGAGGCCGCACGACCCCGGTTTCTGCTTGTCCCAGAAGCAATAGCTTATCAGCGGGGCGCATTCCGTCATGCCGTAGCCTACCGTATACGGAAACTTTATCCTGAGCAGGAAATGTTCAACAGTCGGAGCGAGCGCCGCTCCTCCTACCACCAATTGGTGCAGATTGCCGCCGAAAGCGTCAATCATCTTTGTCCTGACCTTCCTGTATATTATGTCATTTAGCACCGGAATATGCGTCAGTATCCTCATCAGCGGTTTATGAAGCGTGGGGAATATCTTGTTGACCACAATCTTCTCTATCACGAGCGGCACGGTCACCACAAGTTTAGGCTTGATTTGAGCGAAAGCGTCAAGCAGTATCTTCGGCGACGGCACGCGTCCGAGGAATGTGATATGGCATCCTTTTAGCAAAGGGAATATCAACTCAACCAGCAGTCCGAACATGTGCGCCAGCGGAAGCATCGACACCATCCCGTCACCCGGCTCGAAAAACGGAATATTGTCCGTGGCATACCGCGCATTGCTCCACAGGTTGCCATAGCTTATCATCACCCCCTTCGACATTCCCGTCGACCCCGAGGTATAGTTGATTACCGCAAGGTCATCTTTCGTATCGTGGAAATAATCACGGTCAAAATTTCCGGCATCGATACCCTCGGGATAGTCCATGGCAACAAGCCGGTCAAGCTCGTCGTATGCCGTCTTCACCGATGTCGACCGTGACAGCCGCAGCCGTCCCGTCTCGATATCGAAAAATCCCTCCACATCCGGCATCTGCGACACATCGAGTCCTTTCCATATCGCTGGGTCCACGAAAAGCATCCGGGCATCGGAATGTGTCACCAGGTGCTGTATGCTGTCATGCCTGAACTCATTGAGTATCGGCACCGACACGGCCCCGTAGGTCAGGGCCGACAGGAACGCCACCGCCCAGTGCGACGAGTTTTTGGCGCACAATGCAATTTTATCGCCGCGTTTAATCCCGGCGTGACGGAACATCACATGCATGCGCGCTATGCGGTCCGTAAGCTCCGCATAACTCATTGTCTCACCGTTGAGATCCGACAGTGCGTCTACATTCTGATTGCGGCGGAACGACGCCGCCATATCCATCACCAATGATTGTGTCATATATGTGTTCAATATATATTTTGTTATTTTCATTAACGCGACGCACCGCGGTTTTGTTTGTGCCACACGCGAAGCGCCCACATTGCCGACAATATCCCGACGGCCACCCCGGCGCAGTCCGCCACGAAATCCCACACATCGCCCGAACGGCCCGCGTCCATCGACTGCTGCGCTATCTCTACCGCGCCGCCAAACGCCGCCACGGCTAACGCCACACCCCACACCATGCGCGACGGCAGCAACCCGTACCGCCCGCGGCCACGCATCGCCATGTCTATACATGCCACGAATGCCAGTCCGCCGAACATCACCGCATGCACCGCCTTGTCAAGCCCGGGTATGTCTATATTGTTGTCGGGCAACGGACGCGGCACCAGCGTCAGATACAATATCGCCAACACGACCAAAGCGGTAGAAATCCACCGCTTTGGCCATATTTTCATCAGTCCCGTGATAATCTTCATCATTTGTTGTCGCTGTCGCTCTTTGCCGGTGCCGGAGTCGACGGAGCGAACGCTTCGGCAAGTATCGAGTTGAGTTCCTCGTCCTCGAAATTACGTCCTACTATCGTGCCGTCGGGGGCGAACAGTATGATGCACGGTATGCCGAGTATGCCGTAAAGGTCGGTCGGCACCGTCTGTGCGTTGATTATCTGCTTCCACGGCAACTCAAGCTGCTCGATTTTGGCAAGCGATTTTTCAGGCTCGTCCCACACGGCCACGCCGAGCACTTCGAGTCCCTTCGGCGCATATTGCGCGTAAATCTCCTTGAGATGCGGCATCTTGCGCATGCACGGGCCGCACCAGCTTGCCCAGAAATCCACAAGCGTATATTTGCCTTTGCCCACATAGTCGCTCAGCTTGTGCGTCGTGCCGTCGTATGTCACCTCGAAGTCGGTGAACATCTTGCCGGCAGCCGTGGCGTCCTGACGCTCGAACGTATTCACTATCTTCTGTATGCGGGTATAACCTTTGAGCGAAGGATACTTTTCGAGAGCGGCATTGAGTTCGTCGCGCTCCATCTCGTAAGCCTTCTGCAGGAACAGATAGTAACCGATGGGATTGTCCATATTGGCGTTCATCACGCTGTCAGTCATCGACAGGTATTTTTCATACACTGCATTGCGGCCGGCCTCGTCGTCCTGAGGCAGCGATGCAAAGCTGTCATTGAGTTCCTTTACCTTCACTCCGTAGCTGTTGAGCTGTCCGTTGAGAGGAGTACCGGCAGCGTCGCCATCTTTTACGGTGATGTCACCTTTTTCAAGTATAAACATTCCCATACGGTCACCCTCCGACACGAGACGCACAAAAACCGGAGTGTCGACAATACCTTCAAACAAAGCTTTGCCGTTGACCACTACCGTGGAGTCCATCTTGTCGGACGTATCGAAATTCATAAGGTAGAGCATCGTACCCTCTTCCACAGCGGGAGTTTCCACCGCGACCTTATAATTGTTGGGTTCGGCCTTTGCAGTGCAGGCCACAAGAGCCAAAGCGGCTGCTGATACCAATAATTTGCTTTTCATCATAAATATTATAATTAATTTTTCATTTATTCACCAAAGTTCCCCGCAAGCACAACCATTCAGCTGACAAACCTATTGATTACAAGCAGCTTGTAGGGCCGCACCCCGGTGCAGCCGCCGATGAAATCACTCTCTTACATCGGTTTCGGCTGCACCGGGGTGCAGCCCTACAATGATAATGAGCACCTTACATCGCCAAATAGTTTCCTGCATGCATAGGGGCGGGGGCGTCTCGCCCCCGTAATCCCCCGAAGGAGTATCACTTCTTCGCGTCAATCTCCTTAAGCAGTTCCTCGACCGCACGGCGCAACTGCGTGTCCTCACCTTTGACTATCGTCTCGGGCGAGTTGGCCACCTTCACGTCAGGCTCGAGCTGCGTATTCTCGAGATAGCTTCCGTCGGGCAGCTGATAACCCACCACAGGTATGCCGAAATAGAGCGTCGGATCCTGAAGCGTCACCCAGTTGACCGAAGTCATCGTACCGGGAACCGGCATACCTACCAATCGGCCGATATTGCGGTTCTTGTACACCCACGGCGTGCCGTGAGCGTTAGAGTAGCACGGCTCGGCCATAAGCATGATGGTCGGCTTGTTGTATCGGCGTGAAGGCATGTCGCACGTTTCAGTGCCGCGTATCACCTGAGTGAAATACTTGTCGCCCGAGAGGAACACCTCGACATCCTCATGCAGACGTCCGCCGCCGTTCCAGCGTATGTCGATTACCGCACCCTCGCAGTTATTGTACTTGCCGAGAAGGTCGGAATAAAGTGTACGGAAACTGTCGTCGCCCATCGACTCGATATGCACGTAGCCCAGACGGCCGTTCGACCAGCGCTTCACATCCTCGGCGCGCTGTTTCACCCAACGTTTGTAGAGCAGGTCGCTTTCCGCACCCGAGCTTATCGGTTTGATTACCTCCTCGAAAGTAGCGTCGGTAGCAGGGTCCTTCACCTCCACGAGAGTTTTCTTGCCCGAAAGGTTGTTGAGCGCCGTAGTGGCATCGATATCGTCGCCGAGTTCCTCGCCGTTTATCTTGGTTATGACCATACCCTTGCGCAGCCTGGTCGACGCGTTGTCAAACGGGCCGCCGGTGATTATCTCCTCGACCTTGAGTCCCTTGCCGGCATAATCCATGTCGTAGAGCAGACCGAGACGCGCCGTGCGGTCGGTTATGGCGTTCGCCTCCGTACCGTGGTATCCCGAACCGGTGTGCGACACATTGAGCTCCCCTAAGAGTTCGGAAAGCATCTCTGAGAAGTCGTAGTTGTTGTTGATATGAGGAAGGAATTTACGGTAAGCCTTCGTCATGGCGTCCCAATCGACCCCGTGCATGTTTTTGTTGTAGAACATCTCGCGCTCCGAGATATACACCTCGTCAAACATTGCCTCACGTTCAGCCGCATGGTCGAGCGTCATCGTAGCCGAAGCGCTCACCGATGTCGACTTGTCGGAGCCTACGTCAATCTTGCGCATCTTGTCACCGCTGATAAAGAGCGTCTTGCCGTCGGCCGACGGATACATGGCCGCGCTGTTGGCGTCGATGCGCACTGCGATTGAAGGTGCCGGGTCGCGCAGTTCCATTTTCCAGAGGTCATATCCCTTCTCCACGCTCATCAGATAGTACAGGTTTTCGCCGTCGTTATCCACCCAGGCGCCGGCCAGGTCGGCCGAGAACGGCGTCAGGCGCTCTACCCTGTCCTCTATGCCGTCAAGCTCGACCACGATTGCCTCTACGCTATCCTCGTCGTCGCTGTCGCCATCTTTCTTGTCGGCATCTTTCTTCGACTTTTTATCATCCTTTTTGGCGGCATCATCTTTTTTCTTATCCTTCTTGGCCTTCTTGTCAGCCTCCTTGCGCAGTTCGAGATCCTCCTCGCTCAGGTTGTATTTGTCGTAAGCGTCGCGGTTGAGGAACACTATCATGGCATCATCCTGCGAGCCCCACGACGCATGGTTGCGCATGCCGTACTTCTCCGAGAGGAACACTATCGCGTTGCCACCCATCGCCCATTGCGGACTGTGGTCGGTGTAACCCGAACGGGTCAGATGCGTCAGTTCCCCGCTCTCCACATTGATTATGGCTATGTCGGTGTACGGGCTGTGGTGGTTGTCGTCCACCTCAAGCGCTATCCAGCGGCTGTCGGGCGACCAGTTGAAATTGAAACCGCCGTCACGGTAGCTGTAGGTCGAGCCGTCGGTGAGCTGCTTCACCTTCTTGCTCTTGGTGTCCATCACCATCAGCTTGTTGCGGTCCTGTATGAAAGCGAGCTTCTTGCCGTCGGGCGAGAACTGCGGCAGCGTCCGCTCAGTCTTGTCGGCTGCGATTATCGGCTGTTCGTCGATAAGGGTGGCATTGGAGAAATTCGGATCATCTTCACGCGCTATCTTGGCCGAGTAGATATTGTAATGGCCGTCGCGCATCGATGTGTACACGATTTCGCGTCCCTTCGGATGCCACATCGGGCGCTCCTCGGCAGCCGCGGTGTTGGTGATCTGCTTCACCGACGAGTGCTCCACCGAGCCGACGAAGATTTCGCCGCGGCTCGCGAATGCCACCTGCTCGCCGTCGGGCGACAGCGCTCCTCCGCGTCCGGTGACCCGTATACGCTCCGTCTCGGGAAATTCCTCGATATTCATGTCGATGGCTACCTTCTGAGGCTTGCCACCCTCGCGCAGCGTGTAAATCTCGCCGTCATATCCGAATGCCAGCGTGCCGTCGACAGCCTGCGAGAGGAAACGCACCGGATGCGTGGTGAACTTTGTCACCTGCTCCGCCTTCGACATATCGTTGAGCGGCGCTTTCCACACATTGAACGTTCCGCCGTTGCGTTCCGACAGGAAATATACCGTATTTCCGTCGGCCGAAAGCACCGGATTTCGGTCCTCGCCCGCACGTTCGGTAAGATTTCTATGTTTGCCTGTTTTGGCGTCATAGCTCCAGATGTCGCGCGTCACCGACGATGTGTGATGTTTGCGCCACACATTCTCGAATCCCTTCACATCCTGATAGAGAAACGACCCGTCTTTGCCCGTGAACGCGAGCGACTGTGCCGGAGTGCCGAGCACCTGGCGCGGCTTGCCCCCATCCGTGCTGACCGCGTAAAGCTGGGTCATGCGCGACGACGGGAACATCGCGCTCGCAGCCGGAGCCTGCACTGCAGCCGAATAATACACCTCCTTGCCGTCAGGCGAAAACCCTTCGGGCGTCTCGGCAGCCGAATTGGAGGTCAGACGCACGGGAGTACCCCCCGTCGCGTCCATCACATAGATGTCGAGATTGCCGTGACGGTCGGAAGCGAAAGCTATTTTCTTGCCGTCCGCCGACCATTTCGGAGCCGTCTCGTAACTGCCCGATGTCGTCAGCCGCCTGGCCTCGCCGCCCCCGGCAGGTACCGTAAATATATCGCCCTTATATGTGAACGCAATTTGCTTGCCGTCATTCGATATCGCCACGTTGCGCAGCCAGAGCGGCGCCGAAGCCGACGCCCCGACCGACATGGCAGCCATTGCGCACAGTATCACTTTTCTTTTCATAAAAACGGAATATAAACTGTTAGAAGAGGTAAGAAGTATTTTAAATATCGCAAATCTGAATACAACAAATTTGCATGTTGCAAATATAGCAATTTACAACATGCAAATATAGCCAAATTATTACAAACCTCCTACAACATACCCCCATTTTATAAAAAGAACTATAAATAAGTAACTGTTCAAAATTATTTTAATATTATGGCGAGAGGATTTTTCAGGCGATTTCCGGTGAGGAAGAAGGAGTGTAGCGAGCTACATGACTGATGACGAGATGGAAAGCGACGAAAAAGACTCCGGCAGAATATTAAAATAATGAGAACGGTTAATATAAAATAATTTTAAACAGTTACTTAACTCTCAAAAGTCACAGCAAATTATAGAGACGCAATTCAATGCTGTTAACTTACGCTGAGTTGTTAGGGGCGGGGGCGTCTCGCCCCCGTGGTAACTTTCAGTGTGTAATACCACCCCCTACTCCACAATCGGCACGGGGAAACGCGAGAACAGCGTCTCGACAGCCTCCGCTATCGACTTCAGATTGCGGTACTGCCCGTTGCTGTTGTTGATGATAGTCGCCACCGAAGCCGAATAAAGCGGCAGTTTCTCCTTCAGGTTGACCATATCCATGGTAAGAACTCCCTCCTTGTATATTCCGGTGATTACCTGTGCATTATTGTAATACGGCGAATTCGGAGCCCAGTACGGCCCGTAATAGGCACGCGGATAGATATAATACGGATAATACGGACCGTAATACGGGAAATAGCCCGACGGCTGTACTAACGGTTCGGTCGAAATCTCACGATGCGTCGTCACCGCAATGTTTATCAGCAGGTTGGAATTCGGATCCTCCGTGAACCCCCTCTCCACCATCTGCTGCCGTATCGCGGCCGCTATATTGTAATAAGTCACCATCTGCATTCCGTCAGGCAGCGACCCCTCGTCGGGCGTCACGATACGGAACGTATGATACTCACTGATGTCTGCGTCATTGTACACCTCCGAATTTACCAGTGCGAAAGGAGAGCACGATGTAAGCATCATTGCCACCACTCCAATCATAAATAACATTCGTTTCATTGTCATATAAATTAAATTTTCAAATTCCGGCATTACGGTCTGCCCTCCATGTCGCAGAGCCTCCCACGGCCGCCATAAAATAAACAATTGCCCTGTTTCGATGGTTCGTGTCAGTCTTCCATCACGGGAAAAAAGCATTATCGTATCCACATTATCCGTAATTATTTTGTAATGTCGCTCATATTGCCTATCTTTACCCACCTATTTACTACTTTACTTCTAATTATGAAAACCAATGTATAAGGATATCGTTTTATTTTTCACTGATTTAATCGAGCAGTCAGGCAGTTACGACATAGCACGCTCCGAATTTCACCGCATCATTGCCGACGACGACAACCTCCACGAGCAATACCGCATATGGTGCGAGGAAAACGGATACACCGAACGCGACGGTTTCGATGAATTCATCGACCAGCGCATCGACTCGCATGACTCAGTGTGGGACTCTCTCAACGACTACGACGAATGAACAACAACGACAACATACCATCTGCCGATACTCCCGCCGCATGCACCCGCCGCATGCCGGCCGAATGGGAGCACTCAGGTGCCGTGCTCATCGCATGGCCGCACGCCGATACCGACTGGGCCTATATGCTCGACGAAGTCACACGATGCTACTGCGACATCGCACGCGCCATCACCGACAGCGGCTCCATATTGATAGTGGTAGCGCCCGACATCAATATTCCGAAGAAATATCTGGCCGACATCGACCGCTCGCGCATACTTTTCTGTCAGGTAGCCACCAACGACACGTGGGCGCGCGATTTCGGCCCTATAACCGTGGTCGACGGCGACAACGGCACACGCCTCGTCGACTTCTGCTTCAACGGCTGGGGACTGAAATTCGCCGCAAGCCTCGACAACCTCATCACTTCCAAGCTCTCCCGCGCCGGTGTGTTCCGCGCCCCGCTCGACAACCGTCTCGGCTTCGTGCTCGAAGGAGGCTCCATCGAAAGCGACGGCCGCGGCACCATACTCACCACCTCCGAATGCCTCCTCTCCCCCAACCGCAACGGCGACCTCTCGCGCCGGCAGATTGAAGACTATCTCCGCGATTCTCTCGGAGCCGACCGCATCCTGTGGGTCGATCACGGCTACCTCGCCGGCGACGATACCGATTCCCATATCGACACGCTCGCCCGTCTCGCGCCTGACGACACCATCCTCTATGTCAAGTGCGACAATCCCGCCGACGAGCATTACACCCAGCTATCCCTAATGGAGCAGGACCTGATGGCCATGCGCACTCGCGAAGGCAACCCCTACAACCTCATTGCCCTTCCGATGCCCGACCCCATCTACGACGAAGACGGCCTGAGACTTCCGGCCACCTACGCCAACTTCCTCATCACCGACAACGCCATACTGCTCCCCGTCTACGGCCAGGCCGCCAACGACCGACTCGCCTCACAGATAATGCAGATAGCGTTTCCCGGCCGTCGTATCATTACGGTCGACTGCCGTCCGCTCATACGCCAGCACGGTTCGCTCCACTGCGTCACGATGCAGTTGCCCAAAGAAATACTCCCTATATGAAAACATCCCGTATACTCCGCACAGGTATCATACAGCAGCACAACACTGCCGACATCGCCGGCAACCGACGCCGCATCATGGACAAAATCCGCGCCCTCGCCGCCGACGGCGCCCGGCTCATCGTCAATCAGGAGCTGCACGATTCCCTCTACTTCTGCCAGACGGAAAATGTCAATGAATGCGACCTCGCCATTCCTCTCGACGACGACGCGATCCTCACCTACGGCAAGCTCGCCGCCGAACTCCGCGTAGTCATCGTCACCTCCGTGTTCGAGCGACGCGCCCCCGGCCTCTACCACAACACCGCCGTAGTCTTCGACGCCGACGGCACCGTAGCCGGCAAATACCGCAAGATGCACATACCCGACGACCCCGCCTACTACGAGAAATTCTACTTCACCCCCGGCGACCTCGGCTTCAAACCGATTGACACCTCGGTCGGACGTCTCGGCGTGCTCGTATGCTGGGACCAGTGGTACCCCGAAGCAGCACGCATTATGGCACTTTCCGGAGCCGAAATCCTCATCTACCCCACAGCCATAGGCTACGAAAGCTCCGACACCGACGACGAACAGACACGCCAGCGCGAGGCATGGATCACAGTGCAGCGCGGCCACGCCGTAGCCAACGGCCTCCCCGTCGTAGCCGTCAACCGCGTAGGCCGTGAACCCGACCCCTCCGGCGCCACCAACGGCATCACATTCTGGGGCAACAGCTTCGTAGCCGGCCCCCAGGGCGAATTCCTCTTCCAGGCCCCCACCGACACCGAATCCACCGCCATAATCGACATCGACATGCGCCGCTCCGAGCAAGTACGCCGCTGGTGGCCCTTCCTCCGCGACCGCCGCATCGACGCCTACTCCCCCATCCTCACCCGCTTCAACGACTGATTCCCTGAATTTCACCGTAATAAAAAATATTTATTATAGTGATATTTTCTGTTTTATATTTGTTTATGTATACATTTGCACTACTTTTGTTATACAAACAAATACACAATCAAGATGAATACAGCAGCAACCAGACGTCAGACATCATTCCGTCTAAGCGATGACCTCATTGCCAGGCTCAGAGACGAGGCTAAAAAACGAAATCGAAGTCTGAATAACTTCGTAGAAAGTATATTGATGGGTGTAGTTTATAATACGCCAAACGAAACGACTTTAGCCGCTATGAAAGAGGCTAAAGATCCTGATAATCTCGAATCTCTTGATATAGACAATCTGAGAGATTACATCGCAGCTTTATAAAAAATTAAAACAGACCAACCAGTTCAAGAAGGATTTAAAACAAATGACTCGCGGAGATATATCGGCAATGATATATCTCCGCGAGCGTTATAGTATATCCGGGTTATTTTATCAGGACTCTACCTCACTGCGATTTTGGCGGTGGTGCGGGAACCGTTGTCGAGGGTTGCCGATACTATGTAGATACCGGGGGTAAGGTGCGAGAGGTCGTGGGTGTCGCGGGCTATGAGTGTGCCGGAGGGGGCGTAGAGTTCAACCGTGGATACCTCGTGACCGTCAGCAGCTACCACGCGGAGCTGTCGGCCTTCAAGCCATATTGCGGCAGTGGTTTTGGCTGCCTCTATGGCTTCTACGGATGTCACATCGCCTATCGCCACTGTCTTTGCATAGGCGGCATGATTGCCGAGGGGGGTAGTCTTTGAGCTTGAGGGACCGGCCTCGGCGATTATCATGTAGATGCCGTCCTCAAGCGACGCCGCGGGGCGGTAGTTGCCTGAAATGGCGACAGGCTCGCCCAATACGAATTCCGTGCGCTGCATCGTCACAATCTCCCCGTTTTTGTTATTAAGCTGTCGCACGCGCAGGTATATCGAGTTGGTTACCGTCTGACGTGCGACGGCTTCAAGGCTGAACGACACGCGCTCCCCCTTACCGATCTTATCGGGGAACTCAAACGCCGTCACATCGGCAACGATATTTTCCGACGGATCGACAGTGATGACAAGCGGTTCGCCCGACATCATAGCTATGGGCATCTCGCTGTAATCATCGCCTATCTGCACGAAATCAACCGTGTAAGTACCGGGATCATGCGGCACCTGACGCGCGAATGTCACCGATACCGCACTGCCGCCGCTGAATGTCGCTTCTGCCATGACGAGCGGGGAAGCCTGTCCCGTAGCAGTGTTGGTCAGGCGCGCAAGCACTTTGGCCGTACCCGGCACTCCGGCATTGCGGAAAGTTCCGGTGATATAGACGAACTCGCCCTGCGCCAGACGGTCGGCGACTGCAGCCGAACTGTTGTTGACCTGCCATGTCGGAGTGGCTGCGAGACGCAATACCGGAGCCGTCGGCGTGTCAAGCACATTGACGACCGTAGGCTCATGCCCGTTGAGCGCGAAGGGATACTCCTTGCCATTGTCGATGACAAGAGCCTCCACACGATATTTGCCAGCGGGAATCTGCGTGCTGACAGGGAACGTGATATCGACAGTTTCGATACTTTGGTTGTAGATATGCACATTGAAATCCGCCTCCGACTTCACCGAAGGATTGTCAACGTTGACCAGACGTATCGTGATTGTGGAAATATCGTAATCGCCTGTACGGTTCTCCATCGCGAATGAAGCGCGCCCGTAACCGCCGGCATACATATCGCCGTCAGTCTCTATGGCCGAATGCAGCACGACATCGGGATACGGCGTATGCTTCTCGCCGAGAATGATATTTCCATCCGCTACGGAAGCGTATACACGCGAAGGCAACCCGTTGGAATGGCGCAGTATATGCCATCCTGCCTCATCGGCTCCCTTGTAGACCAGACGCAGTTCGTAGCCCGTCCCGTCGGCTACACCGGCAACAGTCGATGCCACGTTGCTGAGACTTACGAGCTTTGAACCTGAATGCCCGTTACTGAAACCGCCGAGCGACAGGTTGTCGCCTCCGAGCACGGCCACGATTTCGCCATCCTTCACAAGCGCACCCTCGATGCGGCCGTCAAACTGCTCCACATCGATATTGCCCACAAAACTCATCATCGAGAAAGTGCCGCCGAACGGACCGTCGACACTCAGCCGTGACTCCCCGTAGAGCGCATAGTCGCGTACCGAACCGGCCTGCGCGGGACGTATGCCGGTCACCATATCCTGGCTCAGGTTGTATCCGCCGGCACCTCCGCCTTCGCCGAGCGACGACGGGTCGAGGTGATTGATGCGGAAATATCCGTTGGAGTTCCCGTACCAGCCCCAGTTGACGTGTACGAAATCCTGCGAGTCATATCCGTCGAGCACGAATGCGTGGCCGCCCGTGCCCTTGTCGCTCGTGCCGCCGTAGAACACGGGGCGTCCCTGCGACAGTTCATCCTTGATTATCGACATCCATTCCGAAGTGGAATAATAATCACGCATGTGGCCGCGCACGCCGGCATCATATCCGAAATATGTGCGCAGGGCGTATGGCACGAGCATGTCATAGGCACCGCTGCCCGATGCCTCATACTGCATCTCGACAGCCACGCCGAAATGTGCCGCGAGTGTCGAATATGCCTGTATCTGCTCGCTCGTGGCAAGCTGCGGCACCTTGGCCGGCATCAGCGACCATTTATATTCCGTATTGCCGAAATCGGCGGTAAGAGTGTTTTTCGACAGCGGATCGGTATAGGTCTTTGTGCCTGTACCTTTCTCCGGATAGCTGTGGTAGCGCATGATTTGTGTTGCCGCACACGCCACGCAACCCGTGTAGAAATGTGTCGTTCCGGTCGATATCGGTGTCAGGGAGTTGAACGGAGCGTCCTGCCCCCAGGCGATATTCCCCAAAAGCGGTTCAACCACTGCCGCCGGCACTGATGTCATCGGCGTGCACGCGCCTTCTTCTCCGTCGGCAATCGCATCGTAAGCCGTAGCATACAGGCCGAGCAGCCCCGTAAGTCCTTCGGGAGCCGACGTCAGGTCAATGGCGCCGGAATAGCTGTAAGCTAAAATTTCGCCGAAACGGTCGTCACCCGACACTATCACAAATCCGCCATCCTCGCAATTATAGATATAATACGGGAGCGCGGCGCGATTGTCGGCAGCCGTCCCGGGAGCTTTTTTCATCCGGGGCACGCCGAAAGTCTTACCGGCCATAAATCCGGCAGCGATACCTTCGGCCTCCGACGGCATAATGGTTTTGGCATCAGCTCCTGACACCAATCCGAAAGCCAATAATAAATAAAAAAGTTTTTTCATGATTCTAAATACTTGTAGGGACGTGATTTATCACGTCCGCGTCCGGATGGCCAAATACCACCGGCTGATGCGGACGCGATAAATCGCGTCCCTACTGTCTGAAATTAAAGGATTACTTTGGCAACAACGGTGCCGGCCTTGACGATTGCCACGCCGGTAGCGTTGACACTGAGTGTATTTACACCTGCAACAACAGCCTCGGATGCAATCTTGCGGCCCGCAAGGTCATACACCTCAACTACGGTGTCGTCTGCGGCAGTCACCTCAATCACGCCGTTACCGAGCGACTTGACTGCGACCGCAGCCTCAGTTCCGGCAACGACATTCTCAACGCCCGAGAAATTAGCAATCAGCACCTCGTCGCTCGGGTCGGAATAAACATCAGCAACACTTCCGCTGACTACAGTTTTTGCAGCTGCCGTAACGGTGATATAATAGGATATATTATCCTCCTTGGCAACAGTACCCGAATAGGTATTATCTGCGGTTTCTGCAGTAGCGTAAGTAGATGTGGATACATAACCGGCCGGCTTAACCTGCTGAATGGCTATATTGTCAAACAGATATTTTGAAGCGGCATCTTCGTCGCAACCATAGATTTTCACTTTGGAAGCGGCAGTACCGCCGGTAAGTTCAAGAGTATATTCCTTAAATCCGGCATTGTCGATAGTAAGCACGACAGGATCGGTGAGATTGCCTTCGGCATCTTCAAGAGACAGCTTGACGGAGCCTGCAGCTACAAAGCCTGCATAATTGGCGGCACCGGCTGTGATAACTACAGTAACTTTGCCATCGTTGTCACCAAGGTCAAGAGCCGGGGTGGCAAGATAGGGATTATCCATAAAAGGATAAAGGCCTAACGCCCCTTCGATGTAACACAACTCATCGCCTGTCCAGCCTTCTTCCTGGAGCAAAGCGAGGTCGCGTTCAGAGGCGAACTCAACTTTGTCGACCGTGCCGGTAGTAAAACAGTCGAAGTTCTCTTCAAGCACATCGATATTGCCTGTCTCGGCAAGAGTATTGCGGCTAAGCACTTTCACGAAATAGTTTTCAGCGTCGGCCACAGCTTCCCATGAAGCGGTATAGCTGCCGTCGGTCGATACCGACACGCTGACCTTGGGCTTGTCGAGCGACGAGATGACTTTGACAACCTCAATCTCCTCCGAATCGGAAGAAACGCCATCTTCATTAGCTGCGCGAACAACATAGTAGTAAGTAGTACCCGGATTCAGGCCTTCCACTTTATATGTCACGTATGTAGCAGTGGTCGAAGCCGGCGTCACCTCCTGATTGTCAAGGAACATCACTTTTTCATCAGCCGCATTATAGCTGTATACATCAAGATAATACTTGGTGGCACCGCTGACAGCTTTCCAACGTGCGGTAAACGACTCGCCGTTGGCATCTGAGGGAAGATACGGTGTAGGCACACCGAGGAATTCCTTACCCTGCTCTATCTTTATGCTCTTGACAAAAATGCCGTCGGCCACAAGAAACGGACCGAATACCGCTTTATTGGAATAAGATGAGGCTGAAGTAGGTGTAACGACGTATTCCACCGTAGTCCAGTCATCTGTATAGACCTCGGCATTCATTTTGGTGCCGTAAGCCGAGCCCCAGGCAAGCTGAACGATACCCATATTGGTCTTGTTGAGTTTTACCGCCATCGTCACTTTGATAGCGCCGTTGGTGGTTGACACGTTTGTAAGACCTGCGGTAGAAACCGTCGCACCATCGCCTATAAAAAGCGAGCCGCCTGCTTGACCTACTTTGGTTGCCGACGAAAGTGACCAGCCGGTAAATCCAAGATTGGAAAAGTCAAACGTATATCTGAACATCTGGGGTTCGGCCTCAGTACCTGCGGTACATGTTTCCGAGAAGTCTACATCAAGTAATACTGTAGGCTCGGCTACGGCGGAGCCGGAGGCGAGCACGATGGCAGCTGCCATCGTCGCGTTGCGTAAAAATCTTTTCATGCGTTTTGATTATATAAATAATAATTGGTTTGTCGGGAACGTCGCCATACGCGATGACAAAAGCGCATTATGGCATTTAAACTGCAAATTAACTGATTTTTTATCATTTATACAAATACGCCGCATCGATTTTGTATTAAATTTGCATAATATACCGCCAAAATGTAATTTAATTTTTTCGAAGATAGAATACAGTCTGCACCGCGCCTCTCACGGCTAGGTAAAGTATGAAAGCGAGCCACAGCGCATGATTGCCAAGCGAGGAATAAAGCGTCAGATACACAGTGAAAAACACCACCATCGCCACGGCCATCGACAGCAGCATCTGGCGTGTGCGCGTCTCACCGATAAACACGCCGTCCCAAATGAATGCCGTCACGCCGGCAAGCGGCACCGACACACCCCACCACAGATACTCCTGCGCCATCGCCACGACCGAAGCCTCCGTGCTCAGCAGCCCCAATATCTCCCGGCCGAAAAGCGCATACACTACAGTAAAAGCAATCGACACCCCTCCCCCGATAACAAACAGGCGTCTTACCACCGCATGCTTCGTCCTGACATCGCCGGCACCCGTCAGCTTCCCGGCCAAAGCCTCGCCTGCGAACGCAAACCCGTCCATCATATACGAGAACAGGATGAACAGCTGCATAAGCAGCGCATTGACAGCTAACACTATGTCGCCCTGTCCGGCACCCGCACGGGTGAACCATACCGTCACAGCCACAAGGCACAGCGTACGGAGGAAAATATCAACATTGACCGAAAAGAACCGTTTAAGCCGTCCGGCCTCAAAAAGCCTCCGCAACTCGCCGATACGCGGCCTGTAACGCCTTATCATCATGCATCCCGCCGCAAATCCCGTCCACTGGGCTATCAGCGACCCGGTGGCCACACCGGTTATTCCCATCCGCGCCACATAGACGAGCATCAGACTCGCCGCGATATTCACCACATTGATAATCAACGAAGTCCACATGGCAAGCCGACTATTCTGCACCCCAATCATCCAGCCGTTGAGCACATAAAGTCCCATCGTGGCCGGAGCGCCGTATATGAGTATGTCAAAGTACCGTGCGGCAAGAGCTGAAGCCGTGGCATCACCCCCGAAAAAATACAGCATCACGCGGCACACCGGCACCTGAAGCGCGATAAGCGACACCCCGATGAGCATGGCCACCGACATGGCCCGGAAGAGCGCAGCATCGCGTTCAGCGATGTCGCCCGCGCCGACAGCCTGCGCCGTCATTCCCGACGTACCCATACGCAGAAAAGCGAACACCCAGTATATCATGGAAAACACCGTACCGCCAAGCGCTATGGCCGCCATATATGCGGGACTCCCCATGTGCCCCACAATAGCCATATCCACCAGCCCCAGCAGCGGCGTAGTGATATTTGCCACTATCGACGGCACGGCTATCGACAATATGTCACGGTCAATTTTTCGCATCTGTCCTATAGGAGCGGGGGCGTCTCGCCCCCGTGGTATTATTCTCCAACATTGAAATTACCCCGGGAGCGGGACGCCCTGCCCCATTATTTACTTGTATTAAAAATCAATAATTACTGCTTCTTTGCCATTGTGGCGCCTTTGTAGAGGAATACTATGATTGCAGCGTATGCCACAAGACCGAGTATCTGCGATGTCATGTCCATACCGCTGCCGGGCATCGGCACACCGCACATGATTGATATCGCCGCAAATACGCCAAACAGCGCGCCGCCGGCTATGAATCCCGATGCGATAAGCGTACCGCGGTCGTTGCGCGCACGGCTTACCTCCGGATCTTTCGACGAACGTTTCACGAAATAGCTGATGGCACCGCCCACAAGCATAGGCACGTTCAGGGGCAGCGGAATAAACATGCCGAGACAGAACGCCAGCGCCGGCACGCCGAGCCAGTTGAGCAGAAGCGCGAGCACCGCGCCCACGATATAGAGTATCCAGGGAGTGTCGCCCCCCATCATAAGAGGCTCGATGACATTGGCCATAGCATTGGCCTGCGGAGCCACGAGAGCGTTCTCTCCCGAGAAACCGTACACTTTGTTGAGCACCAGTATCACACCGCCCACGGTAGCGGCAGCCACCAGTGTGCCGAGAAATTTCCATGACTCCTGTTTGCGGGGTGTCGAACCGAGCCAGTAGCCTACCTTGAGGTCAGTCACGAAACCGCCCGCCATCGAAAGCGCCGTACACACCACGCCGCCGATTACCATCGAAGCGACAATACCCTTGGTGCCGCTGAGTCCGATACCCACGAAGATGGCCGAAGCGATGATGAGCGTCATAAGCGTCATGCCCGACACGGGGTTTGAACCGACGATAGCGATAGCGTTTGCCGCAACGGTGGTGAACAGGAACGCTATCAGCGTGACCACAATCCATGCCACAAAAGCCTGCCACAACGAGTTGATTACACCGAAATAGAAGAATATCAGCACAGCCACAAGAGCGATTGCGATGAAGAACACCACATGCTTCATCGAGATGTCAAGCTGCCAGCGCACGGGTTTTTCCGATTTCTCTCCCCCTTTGAATTCGCGGCCGGCAAGACCGACGGCCTGACGTATGATAGGCCATGACTTGACTATGCCGATGATACCCGCCATAGCGATACCGCCGATACCTATCATGCGCGCGGTGCTCGAGAATATCTCGTCGGGAGCCATCATCTGCATCTGTATGCTGCCGTATGTACCGAGCAGGGGTATTATCACCCACCACACGAAGATTGAACCGGCAAATATTACGAAAGCGTATTTCAGACCTACGATATAACCCAAGCCGAGCACGGCCGCACCCGTGTTGCATGAGAACACGAGCTTGAATTTGGCCGCGAGCGCCTGTCCCCAGCCGTAGGCCGTGGTGGTCACCGTCTCGGCCCAGCAGCCGAACGTAGCTACAAGATAATCGTAGATACCTCCCACGAGCGACGCAATGACAAGCGTCTTGGCCTGACCGCTGCCCGCTCCCGACTGTCCGGAAGCAAGCACCTGCGTGGTCGCCGTAGCTTCGGGGAAGGGGTATTTGCCGTGCATATCCTTTACGAAATATTTGCGGAAAGGAATGAAGAACAGTATGCCCAGCACACCGCCGAACAGCGAACTGAGGAATATCTGGAAGAAGTTGACCGTAATCTCGGGATATTTGGCCTGAAGTATGTAGAGCGCCGGAAGGGTGAAAATGGCACCCGCCACGATTACGCCGGAACAGGCACCGATTGACTGGATTATGACATTCTGCCCTAAAGCGTTCTTTTTCTTCAACGCGCCCGAAAGACCTACGGCAATGATGGCGATAGGAATAGCGGCCTCAAACACCTGACCCACCTTAAGCCCTAAGTAGGCAGCGGCGGCCGAGAAGATAACCGCCAGCACCAGACCGAGGGTCACGGAATAGGGAGTGACCTCGCTGTACTGTCGCGCCGGATGCATCATCGGGCGGTACTGCTCGTCCTTGCCAAGTTCGGTAAAGGCGTTTTCGGGTAGCATGGTCGGGTCGGCATCAGCATAGCCGGCACCCTGACCGGCAGCGCCATTGTCGACAACCGATTCCGTTGCCTTGAAATTTTTGTGGGGTATGCTCTCAGGCATCACTCCCCTCTTGTCGGTTTGTTTCATCTGCTCAGATTTATTGCAAGTTTTTTTTATGTGATTCCGATTATTAATGTGATTCCGATTATTAAATAGCCGTCCTTTATCGCTTAAATCAGACAGCCGTTATTTCACAGGATTTTCACCTGTCGGCGACGGGCGAGACAGTATATCGAAACTGTCGACGAGTATTTCCGTCACGCGGCGTGTTATGGCATTGCGGTCCTGCCACTGTCGCGTACGCAGCTTCCCTTCGACATACAGCTTCGTGCCGCGGTCAATATACCGCTCGGCAGTCTCAGCTGCTGCGTCCCACATGACTATTTCGTGCCACTCGGTGCGCTGAGGTATCTCGCGGCCGTCGGGCAATCGCCGCGCCGGCTCATTTGTAGCAAGCGAAAACGAAGCTATCGGACGGTTTTCGATATACCTGACCTCAGGTTTCCGCCCCACATGCCCTACAAGAATTACCTTATTTACCGACATAAGCACACAATATAACACTATATAAATTTCCGACTACAAATATAACACAAACATTTAAAAGACACAACATGTCGACAAGGAGGATCAAACTAAAAATTTAGTGTTAAAAAATGTAAATGCACTTGCAAACTAAAATCTTAGTTGTATATTTGCGACAGGAACTAAAAATTTAGTTTAATCGAATAAGTAAACGAGTCAAATTGAAATCAAGCACTTAAAGAGATGAGCACCATACCGAAGCTTACAGAAAAAGAGGAAGAGGTGATGACATTCTTCTGGCAAAACGGCAAACTCACCATACGCGATGTAGTGGCTCTATATCCCGAGCCTCAGCCTCATTTCAATACGATAAGCACTTATGTGCACATACTTGAGAAAAAGGGCTATCTGACAAGGGAAAAAGTCGGAAATTCGCTGGCCTACTCGCCGGCGATAGGCATTGAGGAGTACCGCAAATCGACCATGAAGGGCGTGATACGTCGCTTCTTCGACAATTCGTACATGAAAATTGTATCATCGTTTGTCAAGGAGGAGAATATCTCGGTTGACGATCTCAAGGAATTAATCAAGATTGTAGAACAGAACAAAGATAAATAATATGGGAACCATAACCGCATACGCAATGTCGGTGGCCATAATCCTGGCAATAGAGTATATTGTGTACAAGTGCCTGCTCGCCAACGCCACTTTCTACCGTTTCAACCGCGGAGTGCTGCTGGCATGCTACGCCATAGCGCTTGCAGCCGTCCCTGCCGGCGACTTTCTTGGCGGAATATTGGCCGAGAGCGGAACGGCACCCGTAGCCGGCGCCATCTCAATTTCAGGGATAAAGGCCGAACTTGCCGGAGCACCCGCACAGGTGTCCGGCACCGGAATATGGCATGCAATACCTCTGATATATCTTGCGGGAGCCGCACTCGTAGCCCTGTTGACAATATACTCCTATATCAAGATGGCACGAATAATACGCGGCGGCGAAAAGCGCGTGACCGAAGATGCAATAATAGTGGTAGCCAACACCACGGTCTCACCGTTCAGCTGGGGGCGTTATCTCGTCGTATCGCCCGCCGACGCCGACAACCGCCTCATCATCGAGCATGAACTTATCCATATCCGCAACCACCATAGCCTCGACCTGATATTCGCCCAATTGTTCATCATCTTCAACTGGTTCAATCCGGTAGCATGGCTCATGCGCCGCGAACTGAGTGCAGTGCATGAATATGATGTCGACCGCCGGATATTGAATTCGGGAGTAAAGGCCTCCGATTACCAGATGCTGCTAATAAGAAAGACTGTTGGCCCGGGGTTCCAGTCCATAGCCAACAGCCTGAATCATAGTCAACTTAAAAACCGTTTAACCATGATGTTAAAATCAAAATCCAAGAGTGCGCGCTACCTTTGCGCAGCCGCACTGCTGCCCGCGGCACTGCTCGCGGCAGCCATGACGGACTTTCCCGCCGTCGCATCGACAATCCGCAATGTCGCAGCCGTAAGCTACGACAAAGTTAGTGAAATTTCCGCTCCCGCGCAAGAGGCCGAAGCGTTGCCTGCCGAAGCTGCTGTGACTGAAACTGTCAGCGACAAAAGCGAGCCGGTGACGTCCGCCGAAGTGATGCCTCACTATCCGGGGGGCGAGCTTGCATTGCTTCAGGCACTGGGGAGTGAGCTGAAATATCCTGAGACACCGTTCAAAGAAGGTATCGGCGGATACACTGTCGTCCAGTTCACCGTCACAAAGAACGGGACTATAGATGATATCCGGATTAGAAAATCTTCCGGCAACGAGGAACTTGACGCCGAAGCTGTCCGCGCCCTCAAAGCAGGTCTCACCGAGAAATGGATACCCGGCACCATAGGAGGCGAACCCGTAGACTGCAAGTACACCCTCCCGGTAAAATTCAGTCTCAAAAAAGAGGATAAAACGACTGAATAAATCCACAAAATCCAGTTATTTCATACTACAAAATAAACACAATGTGCCGTGGCAGGCTTGCGACAAGTACGCCACGGCACATATTTTTATTTAGCCGGAGGATAAAAGGCCGTGTCAGGATTTTTTACGGGAGAAGACGGATTGGATAATCTGGGCTATGGCGCCGTCGCCTGTCACGTTGCAGGCTGTACCGAACGAATCCATAGTGATATAGAGGGCTATCATAAGCGACTGCTCGTCAGCATTGAACCCGAGAATGGATGCAAGAAGTCCGAGCGATGCCATGATTGCCCCGCCCGGCACACCGGGAGCCGCCACGATGGTAATGCCGAGCATCATTATGAATCCGGCAAACATTCCTGTCGACCACGCCATGCCCTCCATTATCATGACGGCCAACGCGCAGGCCACTATCTTCATCGTGCTTCCCGACATGTGTATTGTAGCGCATAGCGGCACTACAAAGCCTGCTATGTCTTCCCGCACTCCCATCCTGATAGTCTGACGCAAAGTGACCGGGATAGTCGCGGCCGATGACTGCGTGCCGAGAGCGGTGAAATATGCCGGCATCATCGTAAGCAGCATTTTCAGCGGATTGCGGCGCACAAACAGCGCTGCTATGGCGTACTGAAACAGCAACAAAACTATATGCATCGCAAAAATCACACCTATAATTGCGGCGAACGCACCGAGTATCGACATTACCTCTCCTTCCATCGTCATTTTGAGGAAAATACCGAATATATAAATCGGCAGCAGAGGTATTATGGCTTTCATGATGGTGAGTTGCACGCAGTCGCGGAATTCATTGAATCCCTTTCGCAGCCCGTCGGTACTCAGATAGGCCATACATATACCTGTCACAAAGGCCAGTACGAGCGCGGTCATCACGCTCATAAGCGGCGGCATCTCCACGGTGAAATATGGTGTCAACTCTACGGCCGACGGGGAGTCAATCAATTGACGCGGCTCCACGAGCGACGGGAACACCCACTCTCCCACTCCGAATGCAAAAAATCCCGACATCGAGGTAAAGATATAGGCTATCACCACCGTCACTATCAGCATCATTCCGGCCGAACGGCCGATATGTGCTATTGCGGGCGCAACAAAACCGAGTATGATAAGCGGTATCATGAACCCGAGGAACTGCGCGAATATGGCATTGAACGTCAGAAACACACGCGCCGTCCAGTCGGGCATGAAAAATCCGCAACCTATACCCGCCGCAATGGCTATGACTATCAATAACAGGAGATTGGCCTTGATTTTCGGCAACATAAGAAAGAAAAATTGAGTTATAAAAACAAATATAATCCAATCCTTCCAATATTCCAAATCGTCAGGAAAACGAATAATACAGATAAATAGCTTATCAGAGTGGGGCGGGGGCGTCTCGCCCCCGTGATATTATCCTTATATCCTGAAAGTTACCACGGGGGCGAGACGCCCCCGCCCCACTCTGCTCAGCCTAAGTAAACAGCGATGAATCGCGTCCCTACAATTTGCTGCGATTTTTGACCGCTAATTATAGTTTTGCAATCCTTCTATAACGGTAGCAGTCAATCATTTTTGAAGTCAGTTGCTGCCTATGTCGCTCAATTCAAATAGGTTATATTCAGTCGGCGAGAGCTGCACGGAAGCGGGTGAGGAAATCATCGGCCTCAGCGAGAGTGAGGCAGAGCGGGGGAAGGAGGCGGATGATGTTGGTGCCGGACGCTCCGGTGAAGACGTGGTGGTCGAAAATGAGGCTACGACGGAGTTCCTTTACAGGTTGCTCCATCTCTATGCCTATCATGAGGCCGCGTCCACGCACTTCCTTTATGCCGGGGATTTCCTTCAGTTTTTCAATGAGGTAGGCACCGACCTTATCGGCGTTTTCCACAAGATGTTCCTCTTCCATCACTTCAAGTACGGCGGTGGCGGCGGCGCAGGCGAGATGGTTGCCTCCGAACGTGGTACCGAGCTGGCCGTAGACGGGGGCGAATTTCGGCGAAATAAGCACCGCTCCCATCGGGAAACCGTTGGCTATGCCTTTGGCTACAGTAATCATGTCAGGACGGATACCGGCCCACTGATGGGCGAAGAAACGCCCCGAGCGGCCGTAGCCCGACTGTATTTCATCAAGAATCAGGACTACGCCTGTCTCTTCGGTAAGACGGCGAAGTTCGCGCAGGAAGTTGTCGTCGGGTATGCGTATGCCGCCCACGCCCTGAATGCCTTCGATTATTACGGCAGCGACATCGCCCTTTTCAATTTCCGCCTTGACGGCGTCAATGTCGTTGAGCGGCACGAAGGTGACATGGCCGTTGTCGTTGAGAGGTGCCACTATCTTGGGATTGTCGGTAGCCTCGACGGCAGCCGACGTGCGGCCGTGGAATGCCTTGCCGAACGCTATCACGCGCTTGCGGCCGGTGGCGAACGATGCGAGCTTGAGGGCGTTTTCGTTGGCCTCGGCACCCGAGTTGATAAGGAAAAGCTGATAGTCGTCGTACCCCGAAGCCTTACCGAGTTTTTCTGCCAACCGGTACTGCAATGAATTCTGTACGGAATTGGAGTAGAACACCAGTCGGGCGGCCTGGTCGGCAAGCGCCTTAAGGTAATGCGGGTGGGAGTGGCCGATTGAAATTACAGCATGACCTCCGTAAAGGTCGAGATATTCCTGGCCGTCGGCGTCGTAGGTATGACATCCGACGCCTTTTACTATTTCCACATCATAGAGCGGATAGACATCAAACAACTTCATAATCTTCGTTTATTTTAATATATATAGCTAATGCGCAAAACCTCAGAAAATCGGGAACGGCCTAATAAATCTACACCCATAATGTAGGGACGCACGGTCTGTGCGTCCGCGAAACGCGTATAGATTATAAGCTAATACCGGACGCACAGACCGTGCGTCCCTGCATTATTGTACGAAATTTCGCGGTTTTGCTACATCTAAAAAGCCGAAATGACAGATATTCTGCATTTCGGCTTACAAAGTTACAGCAATAAGTTCATATTATGAAACTTTATGCGGCTATTTTATATTTTTTTGTTTAGTAGATGACAAAATTTAAATTTATGCTGTTAAACATTTAATTTTCAAGTGA
>ERZ780168.1161-NODE-1161-length-29129-cov-12.677237_pt1 | contig 29129 bp, 21 predicted proteins | sample MGYA00510981_ERZ780168 | MGnify/ENA primary metagenome ERZ780168 (study PRJEB29588, sample SAMEA2158769) | human gut metagenome | biome: human gut; feature: human-associated habitat; material: faeces | place: Denmark | collected 2008/2010 ...
ATTTCTACCCACGCCCTCCGCGAGGAGGGCGACGGCCTCGGGCTGGCACCGCCGCGCGCGTCTTTCTTATTTCTACCCACGCCCTCCGCGAGGAGGGCGACCGGCGTTTGGGATTACTCCGGGATGCCGCTCAACTACATTTCTACCCACGCCCTCCGCGAGGAGGGCGACGGTCGGAACAGCAGCCGCGTTTCGGACGACTTCGTCATTTCTACCCACGCCCTCCGCGAGGAGGGCGACGATATGCACGCAGCCTTGGACTACGCCTCTAAGGTCATTTCTACCCACGCCCTCCGCGAGGAGGGCGACTCGATCAGGTCGTGCAGTTCTCCGAGCGTCTTGTCATTTCTACCCACGCCCTCCGCGAGGAGGGCGACCCTACGAGCCTGCGGGCTTTTAAGGACTACGTTGCATTTCTACCCACGCCCTCCGCGAGGAGGGCGACACCAGCGCCAGCGATATGCACCAACAGGCAGCGCTATTTCTACCCACGCCCTCCGCGAGGAGGGCGACCTGTCCGCCTGGGGCGACCCGGAGCGGCTTATGGCATTTCTACCCACGCCCTCCGCGAGGAGGGCGACATCGGGATGGATATTTAAGGAGGACGAAATTATGAATTTCTACCCACGCCCTCCGCGAGGAGGGCGACTGCAGGGCAATTCCCTGCTGGCAAAGTCGAAGCAGATTTCTACCCACGCCCTCCGCGAGGAGGGCGACAGCAAAAACGGAGAAAAACATCTCCGCTTTTGTTTCATTATAAAGCGATCTGCACAGATTTGGAAAAGCTTTTCCAAAAACATCCGAAAAAACAGCTGCGATCTGCACAGAACGGCTTGAAAACATGGTGCGAAGGAGACGGAAAAGGGGTGAGTGCTTTCCATTCGCACCGAGGGAACAGACTAGAAAATCAGCACGTCTCCGGATTCAAACAGGGGATGCACCCCGATGTGCTCGACCTTGGTCTTATAGTTGTTGCCCAGTTGATAAAACCGCAGACTGTCCAGATCGGGGTCGATGAGGGCGGAAAGCTCGGACTTCAGAACAGCAAACTGCGCGGCGTCCAGCAGGCACTCGAAGACAGAATTCTGCACCCGCTGCCCGTGGTCCACGCACTTTTTGGCGACTTTGCGCAGGCGTTTGCGCCCAGCAGCGGTCTCGGTGTTGACATCATAGGTGATCAGGACCAGCATAGACGAACCTCACTTCCAGAAGAATGGCGGATACAGTTCCAGATCACCGCGCAGAGTCCGCGCCAGAAGGAGCGCCTGCACGTAAGGCACCAGTCCCCAGGGCAGTTTCTCTTTCAGGAAGGGATGGGTGATCTGCTCCTGCTTTTTGGTCTGCCAGGCTTTGAGAAACGCGCGGCGGCCATCGTCGGTCAGGAGGACAGCACCATTCTCCTGTTTCTGGAAGTGCTTCGCTGTCAGCAGTTTCTGGTTGATGCAGGACAGCACGAACCGGTCTGCGGAAACGGCGCGAAGCTCTTCCATAAGGTCCAGCGCCAGACTGCGGCGTCCGGGACGGGCGCGGTGCAGGAAGCCGACATACGGGTCCAGCCCGACGCTGCTCAGTGCGGAAGCGCAGTCGCGGGCCAGCAGGGAATAGGCGAAGGAGAGCAGCGCATTCACATTGTCCAGCGGAGGCCGACGGTTTCGGGACACGAACGGAAACGCTTCATGCTGCTGTAAAATGAGGGAGTCGAAGCAATCGAAGTAGCGCTGCGCTGCTTCCCCTTCTAGACCGCGCAGCTGGTCGAGATCGTCGCACTGCTCGATGAGGGGGAGCGCCGCCGCAAGCTGGGCACTCGTGCGTTTGAATTCCTCTACGGGTACGCGCTGCGGGTGGTCGCGGGTGGCGCGTTCCAGTACCCAGCGGGCGTTGTAAACTTTGCCAAGGATGAAGTATCGCGCATAGCGGCAGCTCAGCGCTTCGCTGTCGGAGATGCGGTACTGGGTCTGCCGCAGCAGGACATTGCCGCGCTCTTCGCCGACGGTGCGCGCCAAAAACTGGCCGTAGGGGCTGAAAAAGCAGAGGTCGATGCCCTTGGCCGCGCATTTGCCCATGAGTGCCGGGCTGGCACCGGAGCGGCTGAAGCAGACGATCCCTTCCAGCGTGTGGAGCGGGACCCGCCCGATCTCGGTCTTCTGGCGGCTGACCACGACATTTTCGCCGTCGAGCGAAAGATAGGCGTCTTCCGAAGTGACGTAAAGCTGGGTCAAAAGCTGTCTCATGGTGTGTCCTCCGCTTGCACTTCGTCCAGATAGGCTTTCAGGTAGGCCCTGGGGTCGGCGCGTTTGTACAGTGCGGGCAGGCAAAGCTCTTTGAGGGAGCAGGCGTTGCAGAAGGTTCCCGGCTTGACTTTTGGCGTGTAGCCGCGGGCGAAATACTGGTTCATCTCGTCGGCCATGGCCTGCGTTTTTTGGCGCAGCGCGTCCGTCAGCGGGACGAGTTCCCGCCGCCGCGTTTCCTCGTAGAAGAGCGCGGCCTGCGGGATATCACAGGCCAGCATCTCTTCCAGAGCCATGGCCTGCGCACAGAGCTGCAGCCGGTCGGCGTCGTTCTCCTTGGCGCGGCCATGTTTGTACTCCACCGGCATGGGCCGCCAGCGGCCTTCGGTGTGCTGCAGCGGGATGCCCTCCGGGTCTGCCCGGAATTCCACAACGTCGCAGTCTCCGCTGAGCCGCAGGCGGTGGCTGACGACCTTCATCCCTCGCGTGATGAGCAGATCGCCCCGCCGCTCGGTCTGCGTGGTGTCATGGCAGCGGGTATGTTCCAGCCGCCCCTCCGCAGTGCGAAGGTTCTCAGACCATTGCTGTTCGAGGTAGGCCAACGCCCATTGTCTTCTACAAAAGGCAAAGTGTTGAATACCGGACATTTGCAGATATTCGTCAGTGTTCATCATACACTTCCGGCGTCAGACCGTCCAATTCGTCGCAGGTGATCTCGTAATCCTCTGCGCTGTGAGGTGTCTCGCAGGTTGACTTCACATGCAGGCAGCGGTGGACCTTGGCGGAGGAATACTGTCCGCTCTTGCAGTTGTGCTCCCACCAGTACAGGCGGATCACCTCCATGCTGCCGTCCGGCCGGGCAGAAGACGTGTCGTTCTCAAATAATGTGAGGAGAGCCTGCTTGATTAGGTCGGCATCTTCCTGCGTGAAGCCGGTCTTTTCGGCAAGCTGGCAGTTGATGCTGCCAAAGGTAGTATAGACGCCGAAGTCCACACGGTGCTTCATGCCCATGGTATCGCTGGATTTTTTTGCACCGGATACGCCGTTAACGCTTTTGGTGATCTGGAGACTGCTGATCTCGACGGGGTCAACGCTGAACGCCGGGTGGATGGATACGGGCCCACGCACACCGATCGAGACACCGTCGGCCTCGCCGCCATTCTTGAAGGCGAACACCTGGCCGAAGCTGCGCACATCCAGCCAGGTCTGGCAGGCGACTTTTGCGTAAACATCGGCGTCTTTTTCTTTTTTCAGTGCAGGGATAGAGTCAGCACGGTCTTTCAGGCTTTTGCAGCCGTCGATGCAGCGGTCATTGGACTGCACAAAAACCGGAGCGCCGAGGTCCATCATGCGGTTGCGGATCTTTCGCTTCAGGCAGACATCCGAGATCTCGCCGTAGCCTTCGTAGGTCTCACGGGGGCGGTTGCCATTGAGCGGGTCCCCATTGGGGTTTGCGTGGCGGACGGAAAGAACAAGGGCAAAGTCGATCTTATGATTCAAAGTACTCATAATAGTAGATCCTCCTGTTATTTATTCTTCACTCGGATTGGAATTCTTTTTCGATTCTTCGTTTTCACGGCGGAAGGCCATCAGCTGGCTGGAATAGCCAAGGAGATAAAGTTCGCTCAAGGGTTTGTTGGTGAAGTTTTCTTCACCGAGCTGATCGATCAGATCCAGCATGAGCTGATAACGGCGTCGGCTGCCGTTTTTGGACTGGATGCGGCTCAGATAGGGCGTGAGCTTGTTTTGCAGCAGAACGGTCGTTTTGGCGGGTCGCTGTACGAACATGACCTGTGCCCGTTCGGCATTCGTTGTACGTTTTTCATCGGTGGTCAGGTTTTGTGCATAGCGTTCGACCTGCTCTGCGCAGGCGAGGATGCGGCCGAACAGATAGCTGCGGTCGCGGCAGGTTTCATCCAATGCCATAGAATAAGATTCTCCTTTCGATCGGTTGTAATAACCGCAGATCAGCGCACAGGCGATGCTGCGGGTCTTGCGGGCTTCCCAGGGCTCCAGCGTGACGCCTGCCGTAGCACGGCGTACAGCGCTTCGCACAAGGTCATAAGGCAGCGGCTTTCGTTCTACCAGACAGGGAACAAGGCGCTCCAAAGTCTGTTGCTTGAGTTTCTGATCGACCTTTTCTCCGTAAGCAGCTTTCGCGATGTCCTCCGGAGCGGGTGCTCCGACAAACGAAAAATGTTCCTGCTTGGGTTTCGTTCCGGGCTGTGCCGGTGCGGGGCGGGAGCGGTATTCCAAAAGCCACACAAAGGTCTTGTGCCAGTCAACGATATTTTCCAGCAGCCGGGAGCCGCTGAGTTCCTGATAATACCGGACCGAAAGGCGGCCTTTGGCACCAGAAGGAGAGTCCAGGATCAGAACGGAAAGCTGGGAGGTGTCGGTCAGCTTCAAGCGGTATCCATGGATCGCCCGATTGAACTGCCGCGCAATGGTCTCGGCGGTGGAAGCTTCCTGTGAGGGCATCAAAGCAAATTCTGGAATCTCCATGTCATCGAGATCATCAACAGGGGCATTCTGCGCAAGATCATAGGTATCATCGCAAAGCGAGGGAACCGGTTCATCCTGTGTGCCCCAGACCAGGATGGATTCATCACCAAGATTTGTGCCCTGACGGCTGATGAGCCAGCGCAGTGCACTGTGGGCTTCCTGCGTGGTGCGATAGCCGATAGAAAGCGCCTGTCGTGGGTTAAAGAAACGCCCGCGAAAGGTGAAATTCGTTTCGTCGTTGCTGGAAATCAATTTTGCACCATCTCCGGCATTGCGGATCTTTTGTGGGCTGAGCATGGAAATCGCGGTTTTCTCACCAAGAACAGTGCAGTAGTCCTGGTCGGTCAACTGTGATTCATAAAAATGCAGGAAACTGTCCCAGAGTTCGGGTGTGCAGGACAAATCAATGTTGTTGACACGAAAACGGATGAACGATTCAGTCTGGTCTCCAGAAGGAATGGCGCGAACGATTTGGGGCGAAGCATCTTTTTCACCTGTATATTTTGCGGGAAGTCTGCCAGTTTCATCTGTGAACAGGATGCCTTTTGCAAGAAGATCGGGAATCAGGCAGCCTTTTTCGAGGTAGTGAAGTACAGCGCAGACCAATGGGTGGGAAAATGGGGAAGAACACCAGCTGAGAAGCTGTTCGTGATATTTCTCCCAGCCTGGCTCCTTTCGCCCACCATAATCGGAATAATTGGAAGCGATGTATTGAAGTTTGTCGGCAAGTGGGTGAGGTACAATGCCGGAAGTTCGTGCGGATGAGCGTTCAGTGCAGGGGATGATCGTGGTTTGTTCATCCTTACGCAGGACAAAAGCGTTCAGAAAATTGCCGTCGAGGTCGAGCTCTACCTGAATCTGTGCCTGCTGGGTGGTGTGACCGACGGGCAGGAGGGTGGCACGATTGGGTTCCTGCCTGCCGATGAGGTCAGGTTCTGCCCGGCGGATGTACTCATAGGTCTGATAACAGCGTTCCAGCCAGCTCATTCGGAGAACACCTCCTGATAAAGATCATCGCAGCTTTGGAGCGTTTCGTTCAGGATGAAATGCTTGGCCGACTGCTTCCGGATATCGCGGACGACGGGGCACTCTTCCGGGCGGCAGAAGTGGATGATGCCGTTTTCCATCACCGGATACCAGAAACGCTCCTGCATGGTGCCAGTGGTGGTCTCGTCTGCGTAGGTCAGACCATGCAGCATCAGGCCAAGCGGAACAGAGGGAGTGTTGTCGTAAGCACCGGGGCCCTCGCCAAAGGTGCAGGGTTCTACGTAACCCTGACATTCCCGTGTACCGAGAAAGATGTCCCGCCGCCCGCCGCGTTCCAGCATTCGCTTGGCGATGGCGTAGTGCTTGTTTTCGTTCCGGTCCTGCGCAAGGTCCGGGCGGTGCTCGTTCCACTCAAAGTGGGCGCGCACCTGATAGGCAACATCAGACAGATACGTATAGATGGAAAGGTCGTTTTTGCCGTTGCTGTAGTTGATGGGACGGATGCCCTTAGACTGCGTTTCGATTCGGTTCAGGATGCGGACATCGGTAGGGAACCAAATAAATGTGGGCTTCCAATAGATGCTTTCCAGAATGCCTTTGAGCGCTTGGTACGTCGGGACGGGGTAACTGCACTTCTCGCCGCCCACGCGGGTAATGGGGTCACTGAAAAGTGCATAGCGTCCGGATACAAGCAGAGTGATGGTGTTGGGATATTGCAAAGAAATTCCTCCTTTTTATCAGAAGATCAGAACCTCCGGTGCAGAGGGCTCGGTCTGGATGCCCTTGATGGAGTCATAACAATTGGACTGCAAAAGATAGACGGCTCCTTTTGCTCCGGGTAGGATCGCATGGGCTTGGTCAAGGCGTCGGAACTCGCTGCTATTGAGCTCTACGGTATAATGCTGTGCCTCACGGAACAGTTCGGGACCCGGATGTTCGGTGGACAAAAATAATGAAACGAGTTTCTGCCCCTGTTCCCGGTACGGCACAATGACGGAGATCGTGTCGCTTTCCAGTGCATGAAATTGCGATTCGGCTGTATCAAATGCTTGAAAAAGCATAACTGGGGAAAGCTGCGGTGCCGAACGGTGGGTTTCCCGATATGCTTTGACACCGGATTTGTTGTCGCTCAGAAGGTCGAGGAGCGTCTGTCCGTCCTGCCCGGTCGGGGCAAGCATCTGGTTCTTCTGACGACCTTCTGAATAATAGGCATCGTAGTAGGCCTGAATGGAGGCCGGAGAGAGCAGGTCTGTATGAGCAGGCAGGCTGGAAAGCAGACGTTCTGTGGAACGACGCCCCTCATCCAGATCCGGCAGGGAGTCCAGATGTTCTTCGTTCTGTGCGCAGGGGAGCAGATAGACCGGGCGGCAGGACGTTTTACCGTGACGATTGCAGCGTCCGGCGGCCTGTGCGACGCTGGGCAGGCCGGCCATGCCGCGAATGACGCAGTCAAAGCTCAGATCTACACCTGCTTCAATGAGTTGAGTGCTGACACAGATCAGTTTTTGTGCCGGGTGTGGTGGATCCAGATGGGCTTTGATGGCGTCGATCACATCCATGCGGTGCTGCGGGCAAAGATGTGTAGTAAGGCAGAAAAGCTGAACATCCGAACCCAGAAGCGGTTTTAGATGATCGAATACGGCTTCGACCATCCGGCGGGTGTTGAGGATCACGAGCAGAGAATCATTGGTTTGGAGCTTGTCCAAGGCAAAATCGGCCAGTGATTCAGCAGAAAAACCGGAATGGTCGAGAATGGGGACGATTTCGGTTCGCTTGAACTGCTCAAAGCGTTTTGCATAATCTGGAACGATGTCCTTGGGAGTAGAAAACAAAAGTGGATAAGCAAGTTGCTCCAGAGGAGGCTGCGTGGCGGTGCAGAGGACGATCGTGCAGCCCATCGCCTGCGAAAGCAGGTTGAGTGCAATATTGAATAAGTAGGTGTGTTGCAAGGGAAGCGACTGGATCTCATCAAAAAGCAAGACAGCGTTGGCCAGTGAGGGCATTCTGCGGGCGTTGCGGCGAGGTGCAGCAAACAGGGTGTTGAGAAATTGAACCATGGTCGTTGCAATGAGGGGCACACCCTGCCAATTCTGCGTTTGTGCCAGAATGGATTCCTGCAGAGTCTCGTCCTGGATGGCGTCCGCGTGATGTTCCAGAACAAGAGCGGAATTGCCGAGCGCTTTCCGGAAATGCCCGGTGTTCTGCCCGATGATCGAGCGATAGGGTGCAAAATAGAAGATCCGGCTGGCATGGGTGTGCTCTGCTGCGTGAATACAGAAACGGAGGCCGGAGTAAGTCTTGCCGCCTCCGGTGGGAACATAGAGCCGGTAAATGCCGGGAGCAGCGTTCTGTCCGGCAGAACGACACTGGTCGGAGATTTCCTGCCGCAGAAAGTCGATCGTGCGGGTTTGCTTCAGGTCTGCAAGAAAGTGCTCCACGGTGTTCGCCAGTGCGGGCCAGTCGGTTGCCTCAGCGGATGGCAAGGGCGTGTTTTCCTCAAAATGGGCGGTGTCGGTCCAATCGGCATCGACCAATGCACCAAATAGATAGCGCTGAACAAGACCGAGCATCATCCGAAACGAAACGCTGTTGGAGTTGTTGTTGCTGAGTTGTTTCCAGAGAGAGGCCATCTCCTTGGCGGCAAGGGCCATTTCATGCTCAATCTCCTCCTGTGGGATGCACTCGGTGAAAAAAGATTCACAGCTCTGGGCATAAAATGGCGCAGCTTTCTCGGAACACATTCGTTCCAACCAGGGTTCACTGCCGTCTTCCGGGTCAAAAATATCACAGCGCGTTCCGTGATGGCAGCCGATGGCGATGGCGGAAAACTGTGCAGCCAGACGGTAACTTTTCCGCGTTTCGTTTTTTCCAAAGGCTTCCCAAACCCACCGCATCCCGGCACTGGAATGATTGAGCTTTCCGACGATCGGGGCTCCATAAAGATAGTCTTGAACCTCGTGAGCAGCTTTTCCGAGATCGTGCAGAAGTCCGGTCAGGCGGCCAAGGTGTTCCAGGCCAATCTGCTGACAGGCAGCACCGCAGCGTTCACCGACGTTGCGACTGTGTGTTTCCAGAAGCTGGGTGCGTGTTCTGTCGGGTGTCTGATGGGCAATGAGAGGACGTTTCATCCGACATTCCTCCTTTGGGTGATTTTACCATAATGATAGGACGTGGTGCGAACGGTGTCAATCCAATACAAACAATAGAAAAGGATTTTAGCAAAGTGCCTAATTTTACGCAGGAAAAACCGTCTGATTGACGATGTGGGAGGGAAATCTTGTGGCCTGCATTCATAATACATTTCATGGTGTCCCATAAATCGTACTTCTACGCTCCCTTCTCAAAAAATCTTGCCTTTTCCCCAAAAAAGGCTTACAATAGCCTCGGCAAACCGAAAAGATAAGGAAACAATTTCGGAGGACAGAACAATGGCTTGTACTACAATTTTAGTCGGCAAAAACGCATCATACGATGGCTCCACTATGGTCGCCCGCAACGACGATTCGGGTTCGGGGCATTTCACGGCCAAAAAGTTCGTGGTCGTGCAGCCGGAGGAGCACCCGGCCGTCTATCGGTCGGTGATCTCCCATGTGGAGGTGCCGCTGCCCGGCCATGCGCTGCGGATGACGGCCATGCCCAACGCCGTGGAAGGCGAGGGCATCTGGGCGGCAGCGGGCGTCAATGCGGCCCATGTGGGTATGACGGCCACCGAGACCATCACGTCCAACCCGCGCGTTCTGGGTGCAGACCCGCTGGTGGTGTACCAGCCCGCCAAAGGGGAACGGCCGGAGGTGCCCGGCGGCATCGGCGAGGAGGACATCGTCTGCCTCGTGCTGCCCTATATCCGCACGGCCCGCGAGGGCGTGGTGCGCCTGGGCGAGCTGCTCCGGACGTACGGCACCTATGAGATGAACGGCATCGCGTTTCAGGATGTGAACGAGATCTGGTGGCTGGAGACCATCGGCGGCCACCACTGGATGGCCCGCCGTGTGCCGGACGACAGCTATGTCGTGATGCCCAACCAGCTCGGCATCGACAGCTTCGACTTTGCCGACGCCTGCGGCGCACAGGAAAACTACATGTGTTCGGATGACCTGAAGGCCTTTGTGGACAAGTACCACCTCGACCTCTCGCTGGACGGCAGCTTCAACCCGCGCGATGCCTTCGGCAGCCACGACGATGCTGACCATGTGTATAACACACCGCGCGCCTGGTTCATGCTGCGGCATCTGAACCCCAACACCTGGGTCTGGGAAGGCCCCGATGCAGACTATACCCCGCATTCGGACGACCTGCCCTGGTGCATGGTCCCGGAGCGGAAGATCACACCGGAAGACGTGAAATACCTGCTGTCTTCGCACTATCAGGGTACACCGTATGACCCGTATGCCGCCTATGGCGACCCGAAGAGCAAGGGTGCCTACCGTACGATCGGCATCAACCGCAACAGCTTCATGGCGCTGACTCAGATGCGGCCGGATCTGCCGGAGGAGTTCCGCACGGTGGAGTGGATCGCCTATGCGTCCAACGCCTTCAACACGATGGTGCCGTTCTATGCCAATGTGGACACCACCCCGGCCTACCTCGCCTGCACCACCGGCGAAGTCTCCACCGAGAGCTTTTACTGGGTCAGCCGGATGATCGCCGCCATGGCCGATGCCGCTTACGGCAAGTCCATCTTCCATGTCGAGCGCTACGAGGAAGGCGTCCTCTCCGCCACACGCGCTCTGTTGAACGCCTACGACGAAAAACAGGCCCAGGAGGCCGACCCGGCCCGCCGTGCCGCCCTGCGCACGGAGGCCAACGAGGCCATCGCCAGAGAGCTGAAGGCCCGCGCCGCCGATACGCTGAACAAGGTCCTCTTTGAACTGAGCTGCAATATGAAGAATGCCTTCTCCCGCTCGGATGCCTGAGCAACAAATAAGGGAATCAATGGGAGCGCCCCGCACAGAAGCTGTTTTGTGCGGGGCGCTCCTCGTTGTGCTGGGAACAGCATTTCATAAGGAACCCCAATGCAGAAAACGCAGAATGACGGATATAAATCATAAAGAAAATGATTTTTTGTATGCGTTTCATATTTTCGGGGGGGTAGGAAAAAATGAAAAAACATGGAGGAAAACATTGACAAATAGCAAAAAAAGGTGATATTCTATGAACGAGGCTTTATACCTCGGATGTCATTGTGCCCTGAGGAGGGGAAAAACTTTTTGAAACGATATGACCAGGCAGGAAAAGCAAAGTGGCTGATCCTGGTCATTGCGGCAGGCATCCTTCTGCTGGGTGTGATCCTGTATGCAGGGGGACGCTGGCTGGAGACCAGGAGCGTTGAAGAAGCACGCGGGGATCTGACCCAGACGGAAGCGGTGGAAACGCAGGAATACAACGGCGTCACCTACCAGCGCCGGGAGGGGCTGACCTCCATCCTCGTGATGGGCGTGGATCATGACAGTGCTGTGGAGAGCGAGGGCGCTTACCAGGGCGGCCAGGGAGATTTCCAGCGGCTGATCGTCATCGATCCGGAACGTCAGGTCATCCGTCAGTTGAAGATCGACCGGGATACCATGACAGAATGCACCGTGCTGGGCTACCTTGGCAGCCCCATCGGCACCAAAGAAATGCAGATCAGCCTTGCGCATGGCTTCGGCGATGGCAAGGAGGAAAGCTGCGAGTATGCCCGTGAGGCAGTAGAAGGTCTTCTGCTGGGAGAATCCATTGATTTTTACGTGGCCATGAACATGGATGGAATCTCGGAGCTGAACGATCTGGCAGGCGGTGTCACTGTGACATTGGAGGATGATTTCTCCTCCATAGACCCTGCAATGACCAAGGGCACGACCCTGACGCTGCATGGAGATCAGGCCGAGACCTTTGTCCGCAGCCGGATGACGGTCGGAGATGGGACCAACGCCAGCCGCATGGAACGCCAGGAGGCGTTCCTCTCCCAGCTGGCTTCGCAGCTGGGAGAAAAGATCCGTGCCAGTGAGCAGTTCACGGCGGATCTGTACGACGCCCTGCAGCCCTATCTGGTAACGGATATGGCGCGCGGGCGGATCATCAATGAGACATGGAACGCCAGAGCGTATACGCTGGAGGAACCGTGTCAGATCACAGGAGAACACAGAGTGGCAGAGGATGGCTTCACGGAGTTTTATCCGGATGCGGATTCCATCCAGCAGGCCGTGCTGGAGCTGTTCTGGGAGCCTGTGGAAACGAACTGAAGTGAGTGCTGTTTCCGGCATTTACAATAAAAGCTACATCAAAGGCTGCATCTTCCATAAGGGGTGTGGTTGAGGCGTGAAAGGAGTTTTCTATTATGAAAATGAAACGTATTGCAAGTGTGGTTCTGACGGGCGCACTGGTCCTGAGCATGGGCGTTGCTGCTTTTGCAGCGACTCCCAGCAAGACCGTTGCGGACGAGGTCAAGGCTGTGGCTTCTGTTGAGACCACCGGTTTCGACCGCGTTGAGATCAAGACCGAGGAGACCGAGGCTACCATCGCGCAGTCTGCTGCGGTCGTGAAGGAGCTGGCTGCTGCTCCGGCAGAGCTGAGCACTGCTGTGGGTGCAACGAAAGAGGAGCAGGTGGAGATCACGGCCGTTCAGACCGTGACGGTCGCCGAGACCCCGCTGTTCAACCGCACCACCGTTACCGTGACCCTGAGCAGCGCTGTTGTGGAGGCTGCTTACAAGGAGAACGAGGAAGTGGCCGTTGTGGTCATGGTCCCTGTCGTGGACAAGGACGGCAATGTGACCTATGAGAAGATGGTCGTCACCGGCGTTGTGAAGGGCGGCAAGGTCCAGGTCAAGCTGACCGGCGCACAGCTCAAGAAGATCGGCAAGAAGAGCGTGACCATGGTTGCAACCAAGAAGACTGCAAAGGTCTGAGTTTGAGAAAGCACCTTTTGTAGGTTTACAGAAGGCAGTGGCATCTGCTGCCACTGCCTTCTTTCCATTTTAGAATCAATCAGAGGGAGAACGAAACTGTGTCAGATTACCAGATGCCCCCCAAAGAGGTGAACTTGTCCCAGCCTGTTGAAAGCGACGAGGAGACCATTGACCTCCTGGAGCTGCTTTATGCGCTGCTGGGAAAGTGGCGGGAGATCGCAGCAGCGACTGTGGCCTGCGCCCTGATCGCGGCCATTGGGGTGCTGTTTTTTGTGACGCCCAAGTATCAGGCGTCGTCCACCATTTACGTCATCAGCCGGAAAGACTCGGCCATCAACATCTCCGACCTGCAGATCGGCACGGCCCTGACCGATGACTACATCCAGGTCTTTCATATGTGGGAGGTACAGGAGAAGGTGATTTCCAACCTGGACCTGCCCTATACCTACAACCAGCTGGATGGGATGCTCTCTGTGACCAATGCCTCCAACACCCGGATGCTGGAGATCACCGTGACGTCGGAGTCTGCGCAGGAAGCGGCAGACATCGCCAATGAGTATGCTACCGTGGTGCGGGACTACATTGCCAAAAAGATGGCAACGGACAAGCCCTCCATCATGTCCACAGCACTGGTTCCTACGGTGCCGGTCAGCCCGAACAAGACCAAAAGCATCCTGCTGGGAGCATTGCTGGGCTTTGCGGTCAGTGCGGGTGTCATTGTTGTGATGACATTGCTGGACGATACCTACAAGACGACGGAGGACATCAAGAAATACACCGGTCTGGTGACGATGGCGGTGATCCCGCTGGAAAAGGGCGATGAGCCAAAACACCAGAGGGCAGACAAGCAGATCGGCCTGAAGCTGCCGGGAGGGAAAACGCTGTGAACAGACTTGAATTTCGAAAACTTCCCCAGTTGAGCTACCCGGTCAATGAGGCCTTCAACACCCTTTCCACCAATGTCTCCTTTTTGGGTCGGGATATCAAAAAGATCATGCTTACCAGTTCCCACGCATCCGAGGGCAAGAGCTTTACCAGCATTACGCTGTGCCGGAAGCTGGCAGAGCGAGGCAAGCGGGTGGTCCTGGTGGATACGGACCTGCGGCGGAGCATGATCACCACTGTTTATGGGGTGCAGTTTGCGCCGGGTTCCAAAAAGCAGGGCCTGTCTCACTATCTGGCCGGCATTGCCGAAAAGGAGGAAGTCCTGTTCCACACCAACGTTCCGGGCATGGACTTTATCCCTATGGGCCACGAACTGCTGAATCCCATCCCGCTGCTGAGCTCTGAGCGGTTTCAGAACCTGCTGGATGAGCTGGCAGAGCAGTACGATTACGTGATCGTGGATGCGGCTCCGGTGGGCGTGGTCATTGATGCTGCGGAGATCGCCAAGGTCTGCGATGGCATTCTGCTGGTGGTGAGCTACAATCAGGTCCACCGGCAGGAGCTGATCGACGCCAAAAACCAGTTGGAACAAACGGGCTGCCCCATCCTCGGCACCATCCTCAATCAGGTGGATTACGAGGGCTTTGCCAACAAGAAGTATTATTACAAATCGCATTATTCCAGTTATTACAAAGCCTACGAAAAAGAGGCAGAAGAAAAGAAGAGCTGAGCCCATGACAGAACAGTTTTTAGATCTGCATACGCATGTGGTCTATGGAGTGGACGATGGTGCCCGCACGGAAGAACAGATGCGGGCGATGCTGGACGCAGCTGCCGCCAACGGCATCACCACATTGGTGGCCACTACCCACGCAACACCGGGCCTGGAGGAGTTTCCGCAGGAGCGCTACCAGCGCCACCTGGATGCAGCGCAGGCCTATTGTCAACAGCAGGGGTATGGATTGCGGCTGTACCCCGGTGCGGAGCTGCTGTACAACCCCATGCTGCGGGATGCGGCCAGAGAAAACGGCCTGCCCACGCTGGCTGGTACGGACTGGGTGCTGATGGAGTTTTTACCGCAGACTTCCGCCAAAGAGCTGGAAAACGGGCTGGAAGAAGTGGCTGTGTGCGGCTACTCCATTCTGATGGCCCATGTGGAGCGCTACCGCTGCCTGGAATCGCGGGGCCTGCTGGAAAAGCTGAAGGCCCGGTATCCTGTGGCCTGCCAGATGAACGGTTCCACGGTGCTGGAGCCGGGCAGCTTTTGGAAGCGGCGGCGGGTGGAACGCTGGCTGAGCAGCGGTGTCATTGATGTGGTAGCATCGGATGCACATAACACCACGTCCAGGCCGGTCAATCTGCGGGAAGCCTATCAAAAGCTGAAACTCACCTTCGGCGAGGAAACAGCGGACCGTTTGACCGGGCGCAGCGGCCTATGGAAGGAATTCCGGGACGCCTTAGCGCAACAAAAAACGACTTGACGATCCAGCAAAGTGCTGGGGACCGCTTCCTTCTGCAAAATGCGTAGCATGTTGGGAGCAGATGTGCAAGACGCAGTAAAACAGCGGCAGTTTTCCAAATTGGAAAGCGGCCGCTGTTTTTTGAAATCAATATTGTTAGAATTTGCTAAAATTCTTTGAACTTATTTGTTTGCACAAAAAAACTCTAGATGCAAAATTGTTGCATCTAGAGCAAAAATAAAAAATCACACCCCCGATGCGCCGTAGTTTGCCAGCACACGGGCGGAGGGATCGTTGACGTTGCAGCCGGGCCATGCCTTGTTGGGCATCCAGAAATCGACGATGGTGCGGCTCTGGTCGTGGTAGTATTTCTCGAAGATCTCGCGGTAGAACAGGCACCTCCCATTTAGATATTGTTGAGCAACAGATACTAAGCAGCAATTGCTTCGTATAATTTGTGCCATGAATTTTACGTATTTTCAAGTACTTTGAAAAATTCTCATGAAGTATATCGCTTTAAAATTTATAAAAGGGAAACACTTGTAATATTGTGTTGCATCTTATAAAATAGAGGTATCAACAGTTTGCTCTAAGATAGCAAAGGCAGGTGCATCGTTATGACTCCGGAAGCAAGAGCGCGGGAACAAATCGATAACAGATTGCGGCAAAGTGGCTGGACAATTCAGGATCTGAAACAACTAAATCTGACGGTTGCTTCCGGTGTTGCAGTGCGCGAGTTCCCTACCAATACCGGTCCGGTGGATTATGCACTTTTCATTGAGGGAGTGCCAGTTGGTGTTGTAGAGGCAAAGAAAGACGAAGAAGGTCAAGCGCTGACAGACGTGGAAACGCAGTCCAGCCGCTATGCAAATAGCCAGTTCAAATGGGTAAAGCGGGAGTACAAGGTTCGGTTTGCCTACGAAGCCACTGGCGAATTGGTGCGTTTTACCGATTACGCAGATCTTAAATATCGTTCGCGCGAAGTATTCTCGTTCCACCGCCCGGAGACGTTGAAACGCTGGCTTGCTGAACCGGATACTGTGCGCAACAATCTGAAGCGTATCCCGCGGCTGGATGAATCGGGCTTCCGCAAATGTCAAATCCGTGCAATTCATGGTCTGGACACTTCGTTCTCAGAAAATCGGCCGCGTGCTCTTGTGCAGATGGCAACCGGCGCAGGCAAGACCTTTACAGCCATTACTGCCGCCTATCGGCTGTTGAAATACGGCAGAATGAATCGCATCCTGTTTCTGGTAGATACCCGCAGCCTTGGTGAACAGGCCGAGCGCGAGTTCATGGCCTACAAGCCCAATGACGATCCTCGCAGCTTTTCGGAATTGTATGGTGTACGCCGGTTAAAAAATTCTTATATTTCCGGGGATGTACAGGTCTGCATCAGTACGATCCAGCGGATGTATTCCATTCTAAAAGGGGAAGAACTGGACGAACAGGCAGAAGAGATTCCCTTTGCGGAATATGTCACCGCCGAAAGCAAAGCACCAAAAGAGGTCGTCTACAATGCCAAAATTCCGCCGGAGTTCTTTGACTGTATCATTGTAGATGAATGCCATCGTTCTATTTACAATGTATGGAGTCAAGTGCTTTCCTATTTTGATGCGTTTATCATCGGCCTGACCGCTACGCCGGATAAGCGAACCATCGGCTACTTCAATGAAAATTTTGTCAGCGAATATACGCGAGAGCAGGCCGTTCTGGACGGCGTTAACGTTGGCGAGGACATTTATCTGATTGAAACCGATGTGACGAAAAATGGTGCAACCATCCTGAAGCAGTTGATCGAGCGGCGCAACCGCCTGACGCGCGCGAAACGCTGGGAGCAGATGGACGAGGATGTGTTCTACACACAGTCCAAGTTGGATAAGGATGTCGTAAATCCAAGCCAGATCCGTGCTGTGATTCGCACCTTCAAAGAAGCACTCCATACCACGTTGTTCCCATACCGGAAAGAAGTCCCCAAAACGCTGATTTTTGCCAAAACAGACAGTCATGCAGACGATATTGTTCAGATCGTCCGGGAAGAATTCGGCGAAGGAAACGATTTTTGCAGAAAGATCACTTACAGCGCACAGAATCCGGAAGCTGTTCTCAGCTCGTTCCGGAATGACTACAACCCACGTATAGCCGTTACCGTGGATATGATCGCGACCGGTACGGATGTAAAGCCCATCGAGTGCCTGCTGTTCATGCGGGATGTGCGCAGCAGCAATTACTTCGAGCAGATGAAAGGCCGCGGCACCCGCACACTGAGCAAGGATGATTTACAAAAGGTAACACCTTCTGCTACGGAAAACAAAGATCACTTTGTGATCGTGGATGCAGTGGGTGTAACCAAATCCAAAAAGACCGAAACCCGCACGCTGGAACGCAAGCCAGCGGTTTCCATGAAGGAACTGATGATGAACATTGCACTCGGTGCACGGGATGAGGACACCTTGACTTCTCTTGCAAACCGCGTCATTCGTCTCAGCCGCAGGATGGAACGCAGCGAACACAAGCAGTTCAAAGAAACCGTAGGGCAGACCGCAGAGCAGGTTGCGGAGAATCTGCTGAATGCCTTTGATGAGGATATCATTCAGGCCAAAGCACAAGCAGAAAGCGGCGTGCTTACGCCCGCACCGGAACAGCTTGCACAGGCTCAGAAAGAGCTCATCAAACAGGCCGTTGCACCTTTCCAGAAGCCGGAAGTGCGCGATTTTATTGAAAATGTCCGCCGCAGCCATGACCAGATCATCGACAGCGTCAATCTGGACAAAGTACTCTTTGCTGGTTATGACACCAATCAGGAGGAAACGGCAGACCGGGTGATTTCTACATTCAAGGATTTCATCGAGGAAAATAAAGATGAGATCATTGCCCTGCGCATCATCTACAATGAAACGTATAAAAAACGTCCGATGGTGCTGAAAAATCTGACCGAACTGTATCAAAAACTCAAAGCAAAGGGCATCACGGTCGAGCGTCTGTGGGATTGTTATGCCATCAAGCAGCCTGACAAGGTAAAGAAAGGCACACTCGCTCAGCTGACCGATCTGATTTCTATTATCCGTTTTCAGATGGGCTATACGGATACCCTTTCGCCCTTTGCCGACCGGGTAAACTACAACTTCAAACAGTGGACTTTCCGCCGCAACACCGGTGCGGTCCACTTTACCGCTGAACAGATGGAATGGCTGCGGCTGATCAAGGAGCATATCATCACATCGCTGAGCATTCTGCCGGAGGACTTGGAGTATACGCCGTTTGACAGCAAAGGCGGCTTGGGTGGGTTCTATCGGGTGTTCGGAGAAAAGTATCAGGAGATTTTGGATGAAATGAATGAGGAATTGGTAGCGTAAGGAGAGACAAAAATGGGTTTGTATGAGGGCATCAAAGATGTTGCCAAAGTTGTACAGCAAGCAGATAACATAGAACTGTATCGGCAATTACTGGATTTAAGTGCTCAAGCGCTAGATTTGCAAGCTGAAAACGGTCAATTGAAAGAAGAACTCCATGAACTGAAAAAGAAACAAGATTTGGAAGATAAAATTATTCGACACGGTGCACTGTTTTTGCAATTTAAAGACCAACCGGAAGAATTTATGTACTGTACACATTGTTGGGACAGTGAAAAGAACATCATACAACTCCGATGTGATAGTGATGGAGAATTTTACTGCCCACACTGTCATACATCTGGAATTTATGATGAAAACAAATATAACCAGCATCAACAGGCAATGTTAAAAGCAATGGAACCGGTAACTTGGTAATATCTAATGGTAAAAACAAATGAATTGGAAAAAAGAGCCTCTTGGAAAAATTTGTAAAACCACAAGTGGTGGTACACCTAGTCGTAAGAATCAATCATATTATCAGAATGGAACTATTCCATGGGTGAAATCAGGAGAACTTGAAAATAATATCATTACAACATCGGAGGAATTTATCACAGAAGAGGGGCTATTGAATTCAAGTGCAAAAATTTTTCCAGCAGGAACACTTTTAATCGCGCTTTATGGGGCTACTATTGGAAAACTAGCTTTTTTAGGGATCGAAGCCTCTACAAATCAAGCTGTCTGTGGTATTTTTCAAAATGAAAACGTATCATTAAAGTATTTATATTATTACCTTCTTTTTCAGCGTCCCAATTTGATTAAGCAAGGCGTTGGTGGAGCACAACCCAACATTAGTCAAACAATTCTAAAAAAATTAGAAATTTCATACCCGGATTCTATACCAGAACAAGAGCATATCGTATCCCGCATTGAAGAATTTTTCTCTGAGCTTGACAAGGCTGTTGATACTCTTAAAACTACAAAAGAGCAGTTAGAGGTATATCGGAAGGCTGTGCTAAAGGAAATTTTTGATTCTGTCTCAACAACATCGGTTCATATAAAAGACGTTTGCTTAGATATAAAGGTTGGCATTGTTATAAAACCAACTCAATATTATGTTTCCGAAAATGGTGTTCCTGCTTTTCGCAATGCAAATGTTCGTAGAGGATATATTAACGATACTGACTGGGTGATGATTTCAAAAGAAGGTCACCAGCAAAATTGTAGAAGTGAAGTTCACACAAATGATGTTCTTATCTCACGTTCCGGAGCAAACTTGGGAATGGCATCGGTCGTTCCTGCGCGGTATAATGGATACAATGCAATAGATGTGGTCATTGCCGTCCCGGATATATCCAAAGTTATTCCGGAATTCTTAGCACAATACACCAATTCTCCGATGGGTAGAGCTATTGTAAAGAAAAATGAACGAGGTGCCGCACAAGGTCACCTAAATGTATCTGCTTATGCAAATCTTCCTATTGGTGTGCCGGATTTGCAGGAGCAAGAAAAATTGGTAAAACAAATATCGGACAGGCTTTCCGTTTGCGATAGCATTGAAAAAACAGTTGATGCCGCGCTTGCACAGGCGGATGCAATGCGGCAGAGTATTTTGAAACAGGCGTTTGAAGAAGGGATTGTTTAATGATGAGAACTCCTAAAATTCTTGGATTGAATACAAATTTTGAATTCCTACACTATCCAAACTTTTATGAAAGCATGTTTTCGTCTACAGTTTCGCTCTTGGATTATGATGCTGTCATAATTGATAGTTCAAATCTTGTGGATCAGTATACAAATCGAAAAAAATACAAAAACAAGTACTTAGTCACGGAACCGGATGCCAGTCAAATGGAAGAAGACTTTGAACACATTCGGAAGCAAATCGACGAACTGTTGAGAAGCGGTCGTAATGTTTTTATCGTTGTTGGACATAATGATAATTGCTATTGTCAATATGAGAAAAGTTTACTTGACTTTTCAGATGACCCTTTGGAATTTGAAACATATTCATTTTTGCCTATAGAATTAACTTTGGAGCATCTAAAAGGAAAAGAAATTTCATTTTGTGGCAGTACGCCATTTAACACTTTCTTTGAGGCCAACAAAGATATCCTTGAATATAATGCGGCTTTTGAAATTCAAAAAGAGATTGCTCTTGCAAAGATTCGCCGTAGCGATAAAGTGATTTCCTTCGCTAGAAAATACAATAAGGGATTGCTCGTTTTTTTGCCCTCGCTTGACTCCGAGCTGCCTGAAGGAACCCCCAGATGGCAGAACGCTTCAAAGCAATTCTTGAAAAGCATTTTCGAGCTTGATAATCAGTTGTTTTCGGAAAAAGAGATTGGGCACTTGCCTGAATGGACTGATAATTTTCATATTTTGAATGAGTCAGACGTGATTGAGGAGACTAAGCAGGTAGAACGTCAAATTGAAGAACTGGAGAAAAAACTTTCTGAAAAACAAGAAAATCTCGAACAAATTGTAAATTATAAGAGATTGCTGACCGAAACGGGAACGCCACTTGAAAATATTGTCAAACAGGTTCTTTGTGAGCTGGGCTTTGAGCTTTGCCCTGTTCAGGAAAAACGCACTGATATCATCGCGAAGTATGGCGCCACCGATATTGTAGTCGAAATCAAAGGTGTCAGCAAAAGTGCCGCCGAAAAGCACGCCGCACAACTTGAAAAGTGGGCAGCAGAGTTTTTGGAAAAGCACGACCATCAAGCAAAGGCACTTTTAATTGTGAATGGATATAATACAATGCCACTGGATAAGCGCACAGAGGAAGTTTTCCCGGAGCAGATGCTGAAATATTGCAAGAGCCGGGAGCAGGCCTTGATTACCACTACCCAGCTTTTGTGCCTGTTCATTGAGGTAAAGAAAAATCCTGACTGTAAAGAAGAACGCATTCAGGAATTGTTATCTACCATTGGCAGATATTCACGTTATGTGGATTACGCAGAGTTTATCACAAAATAACAGGAGTTTTCATGTCAGAACAATCTTCTAACATCGTCTCCAAAGTCTGGGGACTTTGCAATCCGCTGCGGGATGACGGCGTATCCTACGGCGATTATCTCGAACAGCTTACTTACCTGATTTTCCTGAAAATGTCCGATGAATACTCCCGCCCGCCGTATAAGCGAGAAACCGGCATCCCGAAAGGTTACACTTGGTCAGATATGAACACGCTCAAGGGCGCAGAACTGGAAAATCAGTACCGTGCTATACTGGAGCGGCTGGGCGATGAGGGCGGCATTTTAGGGCAGATCTTCAAAGGGGCCATCAACAAAATCAGCAATGTTTCCATCCTGTACCGCGTGGTGCAGATGATCGACAAGGAAAACTGGGTGTCCATGTCCTCCGATGTGAAGGGCGAGATCTACGAAGGTTTGCTGCAAAAGAACGCCGAGGACGTAAAAAGTGGTGCAGGGCAGTATTTTACACCCCGCCCGCTCATCAAAGCAATGGTGGCCTGTCTGCGCCCGGAACCGAAAAAGACGATCGCTGACCCCTGCTGTGGAAGCGGCGGCTTTTTCCTTGCTGCACAGGCGTTCTTGGCGGACCCAAAGAACTATGCACTCGACCGTACCGAGAAAGAATTCCTGAAAAACGAAACGTTCTATGGAACTGAACTTGTGGTTGCAACCTTCAAACTCTGTCTGATGAATCTGTATCTGCACAATATCGGTGACCTGTACGGCAAAGTCCCCGTCATGCGTGGGGATGCGCTGTTGTCTGACCCGGGTTATCGTGTAGACTATGTACTGACGAACCCGCCGTTCGGTAAAAAATCCTCCATCACCTTCACCAATGAAGAAGAGGAGCAGGAAGAAGAGGATCTGGTCTACAATCGGCAGGATTTCTGGACGACCAGCTCGAATAAACAGCTCAACTTTATCCAGCATATCAATACGATTCTGAAGCCGACCGGAAAGGCGGCCGTTGTTGTACCGGATAACGTTCTATTCGAGGGTGGTGCAGGCGAGATCATCCGTAAAAAGCTGTTGGACACCACGGACTTGCATACCATTCTCCGCCTGCCAACTGGCATTTTTTACAAGCCGGGTGTAAAGGCAAATGTGATTTTCTTCGATAAGCGTCCCGCCAGCCCAGAGCGTCAGACAAAGGAAGTCTGGATCTACGATTTTCGCACAAATGTTCACTTTACGCTTCGTCAGCATCCCATGACGGATGCTGACTTGCAGGATTTCATTCAATGCTATCATCCGGAAAACCGCCACGAACGTATAGCAACATGGTCACCGGAAAATCCAGAAGGCCGCTGGCGCAGATTCACGGTAGATGAAATTCTGGAACGAGATAAAACCAGTCTGGATATTTTCTGGCTGAAGGACAAATCACTTGCTGATTTAGATAATCTCCCTGCGCCGGACGAACTTGCCGCAGATATTATTGAAAATTTGCAGAGCGCTCTGGAAAGTTTTCAGGAATTGATGGGGCAGCTGAAAAAGAACAATTGAAAAGTATTTTGCAGTATGTTCTGTTTTCCCGGCACAGAGTCCGCAAGCGTATCTATCAGCACGTATTTATGACGTTGATTGTCCCATGTGGGTTCTGGAAGAACGGATTGGATTTGGCGAATTTTTGCGTATGTACCGTTTTTATGCAGAACGAAATCCGCAGTTTACACCACTGTTACCCCAAAGAGTTTTGAATCCGGTCAAAAGTTTGCGCAATGCTTGCGCGCATAATAACTGTTTGCTCAATGCGCTGTCCCGCACGAGCACAACAAGGCCATCACCTGAGATCTCGGCCTTTACAGCTCCATGAACAGCCATTCCAGTTCGTCCTTGTGCTTTGCAAACCGGACTGCAAAATTATCTTGACGTGCCATCTTTCTTTATCATTTTCGTGTAAGATGAAGCTGCACGCTGGGGTAATCGCCAAACAGCTGCGGCAGGACAAGTCCCGCATACAGCAGCGTGCTGCCGCTGAACCGCATCCCCTTGTGAATGCCGTCCTCTACGTCGTGGGCATACCGGGAGCCGAAATAGTCGATGCCATCCAGTTCATACACAGCATCTTCTTCCAGCCCACGGAAGCACAGGTGGATGGGCAAGGGATTTGCCTGCGGATGGGTCACCACCAGATTCAGCAGTGTCTCGCTGCCGTCCTCTGCGGCAAACTGCCATGCCGTGAAATATGCGTTTTCTGCCGGGTCGGTCAGCCGGTAATAATCGCCGGTACGGATCAGATCGTTCAGCCGCTTGAACCGCTTGATCTGGTTTTTCACTGCAGTGCACTCGGCGCGCTTTAATTTGCCCAGATCCAGCTCGTAGCCAAAGGTGCCGCTCATCGCCACCACAGCACGGGTGTCGATGGGCGTGGTGCGGCCGGTCTGGTGGTTGGGGCAGGCAGAAACATGAGCACCCATGGTGCAGACCGGATAGCCAAAGGAGGTGCCGTGCTGGATCGTCAACCGTTCAATGGCATCGGTATCATCGCTGCACCAGATCTGGGGATAGTAGCACAGCATTCCGGCATCAAAGCGTCCGCCGCCGCCTGCGCAGCCCTCGAACAGCACCTCCGGGAAGCCCTGCGTCAGCCGCTCTGCCAGCGCATAAACGCCCAGCATATAGCGGTGCATGATCTCACCCTGCTGCTCGGCAGGGAAGGCGCGGCTGTACACATCGCTCATGCTGCGGTTCATATCCCACTTGATATACTCAATGTGATGCTCCCGCAGCAGCTTGCCGATAACCCCTGCCAGATAGTCCACCACCTCCGGGCGGGAAAGATCCAGCACCAGCTGGTTGCGCCCCATGGCAGGCTTGCGTCCGGGCAGGGTCAGCGCCCAGTCCGGGTGGGTGCGGTACAGCTGGGAGTTCTCGCTGACCATTTCCGGTTCGATCCACAGGCCGAATTTCATGGCCAGCGCATTGATCTGCTCAATCAGTGGGTCCAGTCCGCCGGGCAGCTTTTCGCAGTTCACAGTCCAGTCGCCCAGACCCTGATTGTCATCGTTCCGGGTGCCGAACCAGCCATCGTCCAGCACCATCATCTCCACGCCGAGAGAGGCCGCTTTTTCAGCGATCTTTACGATCTTTTCGGTGTTGAAATCAAAATAGGTGGCCTCCCAGTTGTTGATCAGCACCGGGCGGCGTTTGTCCTTCCACGGGCCGCGGCAGATGTTGCGCCGCAAAAAGCGGTGGTACTGCTGGGAAAGCGGAGTCAGCCCCTCTGCCGCAAAGGAGAGGATCACCTCCGGGGTGTCAAAGGTCTCGCCCGGCTTCAGGTTCCATGCAAAGCGCTCCTCCTGAATGCCGCTCACTACCCGGACAAGCCCGGTCTGAGAGCGCTCCACGTCCATCTGGTAGCTGCCGGAATAGACCATCATCACCCCGTAGCAGGCACCGCTGGTCTCCGTTGCATCCTGCTGGCAGAGGATCAGGAAGGGATTATTGTGGTGGCTGGAGCTGCCCCGCACCGAAGAAATGGTCTGGATATTGGTGCCCACAGCTTCCCGCTCCAGCTGCCGTTCCATAGCGTGTCTGCCGTGGAAATGCAGCAGATCCCATCTGCCAAAGGGCAGATCCAGACAGGCAGATGCCGCCTTGTCCAGCCGCAGCGGGTTATCTCCGTGGTTTGTCAGCCGCGCCGCACGGGTGATGACATCCTGCTGTGCAAACACGCCGTACAGCAGCTCCAGCGTCAGACCGGTGGCCTCGTCCTGCATTCGGACGATCAGGGTCTCGGCATCGTTTTCCTCTTCGTGGGCACAGGGCAGACCGGTCAGCTGATATTTGCCCGCCTCCACCGTGTGGCTCACATAGGTAAAGTCTGCGCCAAAGGCGCCACGGCTGTCGGCCACCGTCAGGCAGGACAGACGGAAATCGCCTACGTTGCAGCCGGTATACTCCTGCGGGAGCAGATCCGGGGAAACGCCCCGGTGGGTGCGGTAAGCGTAGTAATCCGGCGAAAATCCCCGGTCTGTGCGGGGATATAGTTGCATCAGGTCCCCGGTGCCGATGGTTTTGCCGTAGTACAGATGCAGCAGGTGCCCCAGCGCATCCACCTTCATGTGGTAACTGGTATGGGCAGTCTCCAATACAAAAATGCGGGCCTCGGAATCAAATCGAATACTCATGGATCCTATACCTCAACGAGATTATTTTTAATAGAAATGCCGACAGACAGGCGGTCGTGTCGGAACGGCTACCCGCCTGTCGTCTATGATGAAGGAGAAATGTGAATTGCTTATTTAGGGGATCTTCGTATTGTGTCGCACCGGCCGGGTCGATTTTCTGCTTTTTGTCAGCTCTTACAAAAGCAGCGAGAAAATTTTGCGCATCATCACATCGCACAGTTTCTTTTCTCTTGTTGTGTCATTATTATACTATATGCCAGTGGCTTCGTAAATGCAAAAATGCGACATGTTATATCTCAATTTGAAGGAATACTGCGAATTATGTTGAAGTCATAACGCATTTTGGTATATAATAAGAAAAAGCGGGCAGGAGATATCTTGTATGCAAGAATGTACAAAAAGAAACGTATCAACGGAAACAAAATTAAAGTTTCATGTGTTTCAGGATGAGCGATTCGTCGATCTCAACTTATACCAATATGGCTGGGAGCAAACAGAGCCTCTACACTCCTATGGTCCCTATGCCCGCAACCACTATCTGTTCCACTATGTCATCTCCGGCAAAGGGCTTCTGTTTGCAAACGAACAGGAATACGCCATCGAGGGCGGGCAGGGTTTTCTGATCGCTCCCGGTCAGGTCACCACCTACCGTGCCGATGAACAGGAGCCGTGGGAATACACATGGATCGAGTTTGACGGTCTGCGTGCCCACGAAGCCCTGAACCTTGCAGGCATCAGCGGACAGAACCCGGTGTACTCGCCTGCGAGCACCAAAGCCGGGCAGCTGCTGCAAGAGCAGATGCTCTTCCTGGTAAATCACAGTCAGGACAGCCCCATGCGTCAGATCGGCTACGGCTTTCTGTTTCTGGATCAGCTTGTACAGTCCTCTGCCTCCCATCAGACACAAAGTCCCCGCCGCCTGCGGGACTTCTATATGAAGGAGGCTCTGTCTTTCATAGAGCAGCATTACAGCGAAGATATTTCCATCGAGGACATCTCCTCCTTCTGCGGACTGAACCGCAGCTATTTCAGCAAGGTGTTCCGGGATACCATGGGCGAAAGCCCGCAGGGGTTCCTGCTGCACTACCGCATGGCACGGGCAGCACAGCTGCTGACTGAAAGTCGCCTTCCCATCAGCACCATCAGTACCATGGTCAGCTATCCAAATCAGCTTCACTTTTCCCGTGCGTTCAAAAATGTATATGGCATCAGCCCACGGGACTATCGTGCAAAGCATTTTGCACCATAAAAATTGGTCTCATGCTCCGCTATACGCCTTTCGTTTTTCCGACATATAAAAACACCCCATTTGTCAGACCGAATACGGTCGGACAAATGGGGTGCTGTTCATTCAGGGGCGCACCCTATTTTTTACTATGCTTCATCGTTTTCTGCGCGCAGCATCCGGTATCCGACACCAACATGGGTCTGGATCAGATGCGGCGCATCCGGGTATCGTTCCAATTTTTTGCGCAGGGATGCCATGTAAACTCGCAAGGAAGCAATGTCATTTTCCTGCGTACTGCCCCATACTTTCTGCGTGAGGGAGGTATGCGTCAGCACTTTGCCCACATTATGCGCCAGCACACACAGCAGCTTGTACTCGATGGGGGTCAAATGCAATTCATTCTCGCTCAGCCAGACGCAGCCTGCCGAGAAGTCGATCTTCAAAGGACCATTGACAAAAACCGGGCTGTTTATGCCGTCAGAAGCCAGCAGATTCAATCGGCGCTGCGTTACACGCAGTCTTGCCAGCAGCTCATCCACGGAAAACGGCTTTGTCAGATAATCGTCTGCGCCGTTGTCCAGTGCTTCGATCTTATCAGAATCTTCGCTCCGGGCACTCAGGACGATGATGGGCAGGTTCGACCATGTGCGGACGCTGCGGATGACCTCGATGCCGTCTATATCGGGCAGCCCAAGATCCAGCAGCATGATGTCCGGATTGTGGCTGGTAGTCATCATGATCGCCGTTTCCCCATTGGAAGCAGTCAGATATTTATAGCCGTGGGTCTTCAGGGTCGTTGTGATCAGACACCGTACAGGAACATCATCCTCTACGACCAGAATGGTCGGCTTATTCATGAATGTTCACCTCGCTTTGCGGCAATGCAAAGGAAAAGACACTGCCATTGGGAATGTTGTCACGCAGGGTCAATGTTCCGCCGTGAGCTGTCAAGATTGCACGGCAGAGGGGCAAGCCCAGTCCAAGGCTGCGGTGGCTGTCTGCGATGCGGCTCTGCCCGGTATAAAACATCTCGAACACCTGTGCTTTTGCGCGATCCGGAATGCCGGGACCGTTATCTGCAACTTCCACTACGACCTGATGGTCTTTCCGGTAAGCCGAAATCTGAATGACCGAGCCCACAGGGGTGTATTTGATGGCGTTATCCACCAGATTGACAACGACCTGCATGATCAGCCGTGCATCCACATTGACCAGGAGGATCTCGTCCCCATACTGTGTTGTGATGGTGTGTTCGCAGCTTTTCCGGTTGACATGATGCAGTGCTTCTTCGATCATTTCGTCCATCAGCTGCGGCGAGATCTGCAGATTCATCCGCCCATCCTCAATGCGGGTGATGGAAAGCAGATTTTCCACCAGACCGATCAGCCATTGCGCATCGTCAAAAATATCGGTGCAGATCTTGTTCCGGGTCTCTGTATCCAGCGTTTCTCCGTTGGAAAGCAGATTGCTGGCATTGCCGGAAATGGAGGTCAGCGGGGTGCGCAGGTCATGGGAGATCGTGCGCAGCAGGTTTGCACGCAGTTCTTCATTCCTTGCCTGCAATGCAGCTTGCTCTTTTTCCAGCGCGTTTCTGCGGTTTTCGATGGCCAGCGCACCTTCGCCCAGAATGGAAAGCAGCACACTGTTTTCAAAGGCATCCAGCGGTTTTTCGGACAGATCGATCCCGATCACTCCAAACACGCCGCCTCCGGTCCGAAGCGCAAGATAAAGCCCCTTTGCATCCGGGTAGCTATCCGTGCCTGCGCCGGAACGCTTTTTGTTGGCAAACGTCCAGTTTGCTGCATCACGTTCTTCCGGTGCAGAAAAGATGTTACACGGCACTTCCCCATCCATCTCAAAAACCTGTTCTGACCCAAGATCTCCGTTTTGTTCCGGGTAAACGATCAGGCTCCGGTTCAGCAGCTTCATCAACTGGGACGCTGTCTGAGAGAGGATTTCTTCCTCGCTTTTTGCTCTCTGTAAAAGCTGATTTGTGTCAAACAGTATTTTTGTACGGAACGCTGCCTGCGCAGACATTTTTGCATGATCCTTCAGCCGCGTTGTCAGGGCGCAGGTAATGATTGCAGAGGTCAGCATCAGGGCAAATGTGACCTGATAACCGGAATCATACGCATGGAATGTCAGGCGCGGTTCCGTCAGAAAAAAATTGTACAGCGCAACACTGGCAACAGAGCCCAGCACACCGCAGGTGTAGCCGCTGGTACACAATGCGGTGAACAGCACCCCCAGCATATAGAGCATGATAATATTATAGCGTGCAAAGTCCAGTTGTAAGAAAAAGAAGCCGATGAGCGTGATGCAGCTCAGGATGCCTGCGGTGATCAGCAGATCACGGACAGACGGCAGAAGCGGACGGGTGAACAGCTTCCGTCCTGAACCGTAGCCGTTCTCTGCAGAAGCATCCGGGATGATATAAATATCCAGATTAGGCGCAGTCAGCGTCAATTTTTCAGTCAGTGACGGTCCACTCCAGAAATGGCGGC
>ERZ780168.1163-NODE-1163-length-29057-cov-6.479312_pt1 | contig 29057 bp, 30 predicted proteins | sample MGYA00510981_ERZ780168 | MGnify/ENA primary metagenome ERZ780168 (study PRJEB29588, sample SAMEA2158769) | human gut metagenome | biome: human gut; feature: human-associated habitat; material: faeces | place: Denmark | collected 2008/2010 ...
CAAAATAACCTGCTATCCAAGTTTTGTATTTTTCTGGTGATGAACTTTCTCCTATGTACAAGTTTTTTTGATAGCTTTTAATATTCTATTTTTTTATAACTTTTCCACCACCTTTTTATAATAATTTCAAATTAAAAACTAATATATTGATATGTCTTTCACTAAGTTTTTATAATCAGTTATTGTAAATTTTCCATCCATACCACTAATCATTAGTGGTATTGTAAATTTTGTATCGCCAAATTCATATTCTACACCAACTCTTGGAAACACTTCTGTACATTGTGTTTTTATTAATAGTGGTGTTCCTACTGCTTCTAATAATAATTCTTCAGAATATAGTTCTCCATTTTCTGATACATTATATTTCCAAATTCTTAATGTGGCATCTAAACTTTTTGGAATGACTATAAATTGATATTCATCTCCTTCTACAACAGTTGTTAAAGATTCATATTCAATATCAGAATTAAAGTATTTTTCTTTAATTTGTGCTTCTTTTCCCTTTTCTATATATCCTATTGCAATACATTCATTATTTTTAAAATTAACTTTTGTTGATAAGTTATCTAAAAATATTCCTTTAAAGAAATTTGCTGTTCTTTCTGTTGGACTTGATGCAATTCCTGTTTCTGCATCAAGAGTGTATTCTGCCACTAATTCTGTATTATGATATATTGTTACATATATTATATTGGGTCCTACTTCTGTACAAGTTATGTTGTCTGGTTTATAGCCATAATGCTCTTTATAGAAAAGAGCTATTACTTTTCTCCATTCTTCTAAACTAATATTCTTAATGTCATTTGGTATTTGATTTTCAACATTTTCAGAATTGTTTTCATTTTTTTTTGTCATATTACTATTTGCATTATTGTCTTTATTAATTATTTTAGTATAGATAAAATATCCACTTATCATTAATACTGCTGTTAAAAGTGCTGTAATTGCAATTGTTATAACTGTTTTTTTCAAGATTAACCTCCTTTGTAAAGTTTAATATTCATTTTCCTATCATTAATATAATTATAAGAATTTTATAACATAAAATTTCTTAAATTACTATTGTACTTTTGGTGCAATTTTTTATTAAATTTTGCACTAAAAGTGCAAAAACGCCAAAAGTTATTTATTTTTTCACTTTTTTACGATACAATATATTTTGATGTGAGTAAGTGTTGTAAAAAAACTTGGAATATCCACTCATATTTAATTATCTAAACCTTCCTAATCAGTCGCCTTACGATTGATTTTGTGGCAATTTTTATTCATTTTAGAGTAAGTTATCGATTAAAGAAATGTTAAGCAATAGCAAGCGTTTCTGATATTTCCCCAAATTGTATGCTCATACGGGGGTAAAATCTCCTGGGTGCGAAAATAGCACAATCCATTTGCCTTTATAGTTACTTAATTTAATATTTCCCATTGTTGTTGTTGCCTCAAAATCCGGAGCATATTGTCCTATTTTTATAATTCCATTCATCATTATCTCATAATCCATAAAAAATAAACCTCCTACATAATTTGATATATATTATGCATGCAGGTTTTTCCTTGTGATTATAGTCACAAATTTTGAAGGTTATTGCACTTTTATATATTTAATTTCCTAATATTTGCACTTGTGTTATATCAGATATTTTTGCTGCGAAATATGGTAATTCCTTATCCTTTTCTTTCAAAAAAATGAAAAAAGTATCATTTACTAAAAATTCTCTTGGCTCTAAATCTGGTAATAATGCTGTTGTTTTGTTCACCATTCCCACTTCGCTTTTTACTCTTCCACCTTTTTCATCCAAAGAAAATTCTATTGTTTGTACTGCTTTTTCTATAACATATTCTTCTCCACTGGCAAATAAAAATGGTTTAGCTTCTATTTCGTTAAATTCCTTTTTTAATTTAAAGTCTATATTTGGAATTTTTACTATTTCATCTTCTTCTATATTTTTACTTCCCTTAAAATTCTCGTTATTTTCTTTAATCTCTGCATAAATTTCTCCAAATGTATTTGCTTTGTTTCCTCTTGAGATAATTACTTCATCATTAGATTTTGTTAATAATTTTATTGCAAAGTCTTCTTTTGAATTATAATATAATACCTTAACTTGCTCCCTTACTTTTTCAGATGTTTTCTTTTTTATTCCAAAATATTTTACATTTTCCCAATCTTTAAACTTTCCTTTTTCTAATCTGTCAAATACTTTTGGAAATTCAAACTCTTTTTTTAGCATAGAATATAGAAAGTAATCCTTATCTCCTGACTCATTCCAATTAAAATCATCTAATATATCACTTGTTTCGTTAAATTTTCTTTTTATTTCTTTTTCTATCTGCTTTTTTAATTCAATTGTTGGCTTGCCATATACCTTATAATAACTATCTTCTGATAAACATTCTGTATTAAATGTTCCTTTATTTAAATTTCTTACTACATCTAATTGTGGCGTAAATTCTATATCTTTTTTTGCGAGTTCATTCTTCAAATCATTCCATATTAAATTAAATGTACCACACCAAACCGTATCATCTGCTATTTTATCTTCCAAAGAAAGCACCACATTCATTTTATCTGCCGAAGCCATTGGTGCACTATACTTTTTTCCCCATGTACTAAATAACACAGGTTTATTGTTTTTCATTCTGTTTGTATCTATTATAAAAAGCGTTCCAAATACAATAGCCAATACAAATAAAACAACTAGTAATAATTTCCAAACTCCATTTTTCATTATATCACCATTTCCTTCCTAAAATTTTTTCTTTACTCTCACATTATAAAACAGTAAAACTATTTGCTAAATTTTACTACAGAGCTATAAAAGCCCAATTTTATTCCTAGCATATATAAAATTGCTACATAAATTATAGCAATTGTACTTACTAAAAGTATCATCTGCTTTTTATATATAGTTTCTGTTTTTTGGCCTTTAATAAATTTTATTGCTATTACCATAAATACTAATAATACTGTCATTATTATTGTTCTTGTTATATATTCATTAAAAATGAGAGCTAAAAGGAGAACTAAAATTAATGAAAACTCTATTATATATAATCTAAGTCTATCACTATTCATAATTCCTCCTTTTGCTTTTCTTATCCATTTTAATAATTATGGTTGTACTGGATCTGCATTAATTGACATATTTACTGTTGTTGCTACTGGATCATCAGTTACTGGTGTTTTAATTAGTTCAACTGTTAGTTCTACTTCTACAGTTGCATCTTTTGCTAATTCCATTGTATTGTTCTCTGCTAATCCTGTAACTGTTTTTGTAGCTTTAAAATAAGTTGTGTTTTCAACTACTGGGTCATTTACAGTTAATTTAGCTGTTAAATCTGGACTTGCATTTTTTATTGTATATCTAGCTGTTACTTTATCTCCTTTTGCTGTTAAGCCTGCAACTTCAAATTTAGCATTTGTATCATCTGTTAATGTTGCTGTTGCTGTTACACTTGCGTCAAGGTTTTCACCTTTTGTTACTGTAGGAGTACCTTCAAATCTTACTACAAAGTTTCCTTGTTTAGTTGTTGCACCTGCAGTACCAGAGATTTTCAAAGGTATAGTTGTTATTGCTGCATATCCAATTCCTATTGCTAATATAGCAACTAGCACTACTATCCCTATAACTTTCTTTTTATTATTCATGATTTTTCCCTCCTTTGTTTATATAATACTATTTATTAATCTATAAATCAATACTTTTTTGTTTCTTGTTTATTGTTAAATTGGCTTAAACAGTTTAAATTTATTACATTTGGGGCTATATATTACATTTCAATTGCGTTTGTATTACATTTTCATTACAAACATTGCATAATAAAAAACAACCAGCTTGCATTGTCTGATTGTTTTAGCAGTAAAATTTGATTTGAGGAATATCATTAGAAATTATATTAAAATAAGATAAATAATAATAAAATAGCTTGTATCCTTAGATACAAACTATTTACAGTAATTTTTCTATGGTAGCGAGGGGGGGATTCGAACCCTCGACCTGTCGGGTATGAACCGAATGCTCTAGCCAACTGAGCTACCTCGCCATATGATAAAAAATTAAAGCCCCATATGTTGTATGGTGGCTTGAAGTGGAATCGAACCACTGACACGAGGATTTTCAGTCCTCTGCTCTACCAACTGAGCTATCAAGCCAGTTATTTTTGCCTATATAATAAAAAAATGGCGACCTGGAACGGGCTCGAACCGTCGACCTCTAGCGTGACAGGCTAGCGTTCTAACCAACTGAACTACCAGGCCATAGATTTTTATATATAGAAATGGTGGGCGCAATAGGGCTCGAACCTATGACCTCCTGCTTGTAAGGCAGATGCTCTCCCAGCTGAGCTATGCGCCCATTTCCTACGACTTCCTTAGTATACTAAATTTATTACAAATTGTCAATACATTTTTTGAAATTTTCAAAATATTTTTTTCACAATTAGGGACTGTCCCCAATTGTGAAATTTACTCCTATTATTCCTCCTATTATCCCTGCTAAGATTGCTGAAATTATCATTATTATGGACTTGAAGCTTAGCTGAAGTCCAGAAAACACTATGCTTGATGAAACATATAAAAAAGTTATATATATTAATCCTACCATGCCTCCATTTATCATACCATTTTTATTTATATTTCTTGTACTTTTTGCGCTCCCTATTAGAATACTTATAGCTGTTATTATAATTACTATTGGTGTTATTGTACTTTCTGGTATATTAGAATATGTTAGTATTGTTGCAAATATAAATAAAAAAATAAATGTTAATATAATTGCAAAAAGACTTCCTTTTACTATTCTAATTATGTTTTGCTCATGTTTACTTCTTTCCATTTTATTTATTTTTTCCATTGTGACCTCCTTTAGTTTTTTATAATTATTCTTTTACATTTGTATTCTTGTTTTTGTGTTTTAGAACAATTGCTTTTTGCAAAAAAAATAATGTGCTTATAGCACACTATTTTTTTATTATTTATTTTGTTCAAGGTAATCTTCTATATTAATTTCCTTGCCTTCATATACCATATAATATTTATTCACTCCTGCACTTAATACTGAATAAACGTTTTTTAGTGCAAATTGTATTTTTGTTTTTCCTGTTCCATCAACTAATCCATATGCATTATTCTTTTTTGCAACAATTAGTTCATATTTTGGTATTACGACTACAGGGTCTGCTATAGATTTATACTTTTCTGTACAACCTATTTCATCATATTCCAAACCTAAAACCTCTTGCCCATCTGTGTTATACATTCCCCATTTTTTATCTTTCATGACAGGAATATATTTATCTAGCATTATATATTGATTATCTATAGAAGGATATTTAGTAGCGTCAACACCTATTTGGTCGTATTCTGAATATACTATTGTTTTTCCTTCTTTATTTATTATTCCAAATTTTTTGTTTATAGCCACTAAGTATAGTTGATTATTTATTTGCTCTATATTGTCATACTCTGGTGGAATTATAGGGGTTGCTGCATATGTTATTATTCCAACTTTATTATCATCTGTTTTAACTATAAAGCTTTTTAATGATTCGATAAATTTTATGCTTTTATATTTTGTACCTATTATAGTTTGCCCTTTTAAATCACAAACCCCAAATTTCTTCTCATCATTTTTTACAACCATCATTCCATATAATATTGCTTTTTGATTACTATAATTAACATCTTCACCTACAAGTGCCGAAGTTTTTTCGAATTTTGTACCTTGAGCCGTATATGATGTTACTAATTTTGAAAGTGTATATATATCTATTTTATTATTTTCTTTGTTGTATGAAATTGCTACATTACATCCATTTGATATACCATTTATAGATGCATATAATTCTCCATTAATTTTTTTTACTGGTTCATCAATTTCAAAATATTCATAATTACTTACTTCATTTGTTGTAATTATCTTTTTATAAATCTGATTAGAATCTAACACATATGAGGTAACCTCATCTTTATTTTTTATATAACATTTGTTTTTGTCTTCTATGTATGATTGTTTGTATTCTCCATCAAACACTTCATATCCCACCTGTTTAGCAAATGTTTTTATTGGAATGTATATTTTGTCTCCTTCAAAAACTATTTTGCTATCCATTATTTTTGTATTGTCTGCACCATCAATAAATATTTTTAACGCTTTTTTCTTCTGAACATATAAAAGTCCTATTAAAATAATTATTAAAATTGAAATCACACTTAATATAACAATAGTGGTTTTAAGTGTTTTTTTTATCTTTTCTTCATTGCTAGATTTCATGTTTCTATTACCAGTAAGATCCATATTTTATTACATTCCTTTCTTTCAGGTTCGCTTTTTCTAGCTCGTAACCATTTTTTATTCTTTTGTATAACCATATTTAGCGTAAAATTCTTTTTTAAAATTCAGCAAGTTGTCATTCTCTATTTCTATTCTAACTCTTTCCATTAATTTAGTCAAGAATCTTAAATTGTGAATTGATAATAATCTTACTCCCAATATTTCATTTGCTTTTATCAAATGTCTTATATATGCTCTTGTATAATTTTTACAAGTATAGCAGTCACATTCTGAATCAAGTGGTCCCCAATCTTTTGCATATACTGCATTTCTTACTACCACTTTTCCATTAGATGTCATTGCTGTTCCATTTCTAGCAATCCTTGTTGGCAATACACAATCACACATATCTATTCCAGCAAGAGCTGCCTCTATTAGGTAATCTGGACTACCAACTCCCATAAGGTATCTAGGTTTATTTTCTGGCATTAATGGAGTGGTATATTTTAATATTCTTAGAAATTCTTCAGTTGGTTCTCCTACACTTATTCCACCTATTGCATATCCTGGAAAATCCAATTTAATTAAGTCTTCTGCACTTTGCTTTCTTAAATCTTCATAAAATCCGCCTTGTATTATTCCAAATAGTCCCTGTTTATCTGTATTTTTGTGTGCTTCTTTACACCTAACAGCCCACCTTGTTGTTCTTTCCATTGATTGTTTTGTATATTCATATGTAGCTGGGTATTCAACACATTCGTCAAATGACATTATTATATCTGCTCCCAACGCTTCTTCTATTTCCATTACTTTTTCTGGTGAAAAGAAGTGTTTACTTCCATCTAAATGTGACTTGAACTCCACCCCTTGTTCTGTTATAGTTCTTAAATCACTTAAGCTAAAAACTTGAAAGCCTCCACAATCTGTCAGTATTGGTCTGTCCCACCTCATAAAATTATGCAATCCGCCTGCTTCTTTTACTAATTCATGTCCTGGTCTTAAGTATAAATGATATGTATTTGATAATATAATTTGTGCTTTTACTTCTTCTTTTAGTTCTTCAGGTGTTAAAGATTTTACTGTCGCCTGTGTTCCTACAGGCATAAAAATTGGTGTTTGTATGTCTCCATGTGGAGTATGTACTATTCCTCTTCTAGCACCACTATTTTTGTCAACATGTAATAATTCATATGTTATTGCTGATTTCATTCTTGTTTCCTTTCCTAAAATGCAAATAATTTTTTATATATTTAATTGTTTTATAATATAGCCATTGCATCTCCAAAAGAAAAAAATCTATATTTTTCTTTGACCGCTTCCTCATATGCATGCATTATATAATCTTTACCTGCTAACGCTGACACTAGCATTATTAAAGTAGATTCTGGTAAATGAAAATTTGTAATTAAACCATCTATACATTTAAATTTATAACCTGGATAGATGAATATTCCTGTATCTGCTTCTATTGGTTTTACATATCCATTTTCATCTGCAATACTTTCTAACACTCTACAAGAAGTTGTCCCAACAGCTATTATTCTGTGTCCTTCTTTTTTTGCTTTATTTATTTTTTCTACATCTTCTTGTTTAATGTAAAAATGCTCTGTATGCATAGCATGTTCTTCTACATTTTCTTCTTTAACTGGTCTAAAGGTACCTATTCCCACATGCAATGTTACATTTGCTATATCTATTCCTTTTTGTCTAATCTCTTCTAATAGCTCATTTGTAAAGTGTAGACCTGCTGTTGGCGCCGCTGCTGAGCCTTCATACTTTGCATACACTGTCTGATATCTATCTTTTTCTTTTAGTTTTTCGTGAATATATGGTGGTAATGGCATAAGTCCAATTTTATCTAAAATTTCGTTAAAAATTCCTTCATATGTAAATTTAACTTTTCTATTTCCACCATTCATTATTTCTAATATCTCTGCCTGTAATATTCCATTTCCAAATATTACTTTTGTTCCTTCTTTTAAACGTCTACCCGGTCTAACCATAACTTCCCAATAGTCGCCTTCAATTCTATTCAAAAGTAAAAATTCTACATTTATTCCTGTTTCTTCTTTTATTCCATATAGTCTTGCTGGTATTACTTTTGTATTATTTCTTACAAGACAGTCTCCTGGTTTTAGATAATTTATTATATCTTTGAATATTTTGTGTTCTATTGTTTTATTCTTTTTATCTAAAACCATTAATCTTGACTCATCTCTATTTTTTATTGGAACTTGTGCAATTAGTTCTTGTGGCAGATTATAATTAAAATCTGATACTTTCATTTTGTTACTCCTTAATTACTTGACTGCATCTATGGCATATTGTAGGATTTTCTTTGTCTTCTCCTACTGTTGTAGAATACATCCAACATCTTTCACATTTTTCTCCTTCTGCCATTTCTACTTTTATGCCGATTTTTTCTTTTTCTTTTCTCAAATTTTCTTCAACCTGTAAATCTGAAACAATAAATACTGTTTTTAATATTTCTAAATTATTTTTTATAAACTCGTAATCTTTGTCATTTGCATATAATGTTATCTTTGCATTCAAAGAGTGTCCTATAATTTTGTCTGCTCTTGCTAACTCTAAGTTTTTAGACACCAATTCTTTTAGTTCTAATATCTTATTCCATTTCTCTGTTAGTTCTTTATTGTCATATTGTTCATTAACCTCTGGGAAATATGTTAGCATAACACTTTCTACTTGTTCATTTTTCGTGTGTGGCATATATTTCCATATTTCTTCAGCTGTATAGCATAAAATTGGAGCTAATATTTTTACTAATGTATTTAATATTTCATACATTGTTGTTTGTGCTGCTCTTCTTTCTATAGAGTCCTTTTTAGAAGAGTATAATCTATCTTTTATTATATCTAGATAAAAATTACTCATATCTGTTACGCAAAATTGATTTATATCGTGATATACAATATGAAAATCGTACTTGTCATAATTATTCGTACAATCTTTAATAAGTTTATTTAGTCTTGTTAAAGCCCATTTATCTATTTCTTGTAACTTATTATATTCTACAGGTTCTTCTGGGTTATAGTCAGAAATATTGCCTAATATATATCTTGCTGTGTTTCTTATTTTTCTATAAACTTCTGCTATTTGTTTCATAATATCTTGTGATACAGTTATATCTGATTTAAAGTCTGAAGATATTACCCATAGTCTTAGTATATCTGCTCCGTATTGTTTTATTGCATCTTGTGGATTTACACCATTACCTAATGATTTAGACATTTTTCTTCCATCCATGTCTATTAAAAATCCATGTGTTAAAACTTGTTTATATGGTGATTGACCTGTTGTCGCAACTGCTGTTAACATAGATGATTGGAACCATCCTCTATATTGGTCATTTCCCTCTAGATATAAATCTGCTGGGTATGGTAAACCTCTTTCAACCAATACGCCTTGATGTGAAGAACCAGAGTCAAACCAAACATCCATAATGTCAGTTTCTTTTTTAAAGTGTGTATGCCCACATTCACATTTTGCACCTTCTGGCATCAACTCTTCTTCTGTCATATCAAACCAAGCATTAGACCCTTTTTCTCTAAATATTTTTTGAATTTTTTCTATGCTTTCTTTTGTAATATATTCTTTTCCACATTCTTTGCAATAGAATATTGGTATTGGTACACCCCATGTACGTTGTCTAGAAATGCACCAGTCACTTCTATCTTTTACCATGTTTAATATTCTATCTTCTCCCCATGCTGGAATCCAATCAACTTTCTTTATTTCTTCTATAGCTTTTTCTCTAAAGCCATCTATTGAAGCAAACCATTGATCTGTTGCTCTAAATATAATTGGATTTTTACATCTCCAACAATGTGGATATGAGTGAACTAATTCTTCTTTTTGCAATAATGCATTATTTTCTTCTAGCCATTTAATTATTTCTGCATTTGATTTTTCATAGAATAACCCTTTAAATGGTCCTGCTCCTTCTGTCTGATAGCCTTTTCCATCTACTGTTACTACTATTTCTAATCCATTTTTCATTCCACAAAGATAATCTTCTTTTCCATAACCAGGTGCAGTATGTACAGCCCCTGTACCTGTACCCAATTCTACCAATATTGTATCTTCACTACCTAATACAACTTTTGAGTTTCTGTCTAAAAATGGATGTTTACATTGTATTCCTTCTAGATCTTTCCCCTTTAATTGTTTTATAGTTTTATAATTTTCTATTTTAGCTAGTTGCATTACTTTATCTACAAGTTCTGTTGCTATTACTAATTTTTCTTTTCCTGTGTCTACAACACTATATTCAAATTCTTCTCCTACAGTTATTCCTGTATTTCCTGGAAGTGTCCAAGGCGTAGTAGTCCAAATTACTATATATGTGTCTTTTTCATCTAACTTTCCTTTTCCATCTGCCACCCTAAATTTTACATATATTGATGTTGTTTTTACATCAGCATATTCTATTTCTGCTTCTGCTAATGCTGTTTCACAGTCTGTACACCAGTATACAGGTTTTAGACCTTTATATATATAACCTTTTTGGTACATTTCTCCAAATACGCCAATCTGTCTTGCCTCAAATTCTGGCTTTAATGTTATATATGGGTTTTCCCAATCGCCTAAAACTCCTAATCTTCTAAATCCCTCAGTTTGTTTTTGAACAAAACCTAATGCAAAGTCTCGACATGTATTTCTAAATTTTGTAACTCCTATTTCATCTTTATTAAGCCCTAATACTTGTATTGCTCTTTTCTCTGTTGGCAATCCATGTGTATCAAAACCTGGTATAAAAGGAGTATAATACCCTTTTAAATTTTTATATCTTACCACCGTATCTTTAAGTACCTTATTTAAAGTATGTCCTAAATGGATTTCTCCATTTGCATATGGAGGTCCATCATGTAATACAAATGGTGTTTTTCCCTCATTCTTCTTTAACATTTTTTCATACAGTCCATTGTCATACAACTCTTCTTTTATTTTTGGTTCATTTTCTGGTAAATTTCCTCTCATCGGAAAATCTGTACTTGGCAAGTTAAGTGTTTTGCCATAATCTTTTTTTTCTTCTTCCACTTTATTTTCCCCTTCCTGTTCTTTTTTAGTAATTTCTTCGAAGTGCGGGCGATTAAAATCGTCCCTACATTTTTCAATGTATGTTAAAAACCATTCCGCCCTTTTTAGGACGAAATGGTTTTGTTTCCGCGGTACCACCTAAATTAGATAATTTAATATTATCTCTCTTAATATCTTTAACGCAAGATTTACGGTTTAATTTACTTATTTCTGTTCAATTAAACAACATAAAAGGTGATAATATATATTTTTCATATACCAAAATTTCAGCAAGTATTTGGCTCTCTAAATATTACTAATTTATATACCGTGTCCTTTATTATCGCTTTTTTTATAATTATTTCATATAGTAACACTTTTTTGCTTATTTTTCAAGTGTTTGTGTTGTTATTTTAATAATAATATTAATAGTGTTCCTATTAACATTCCTTGTTTCATTTCTTCTGTTATCTCAAATTCGCTTTCTGTTGCATTTTTTACTTCTTCTGCTGTTGCTTCACTAATCTTCATCTTTTTTATGTCTTGATATTTAAAATTAACCTTATATTCTATTTCTTGTCCAGGTTCCAAATTTTCTATTTTTAAATATTTATTTCCTATATTCACATCTCTAAGTGTAGAAAATTCAAATTTTATGTACTTTTCATTAATTGTTTCTTCTGTATTATTTTTTATCTTTCCATTTACATATCCATTAACATAGGTTGCTTTTGCTTGTTCAATAGTTATGTTAGGATTTTCTACTTCTATTTTACTATCCTCTATTGCCTTGTATGTTCCATTTATATATAAATAAATCATTACATTTGAAAATACAAATAATAGTGCAATTATTAAGATATACATTATTATATTGTGCATTCTTTTTCTTTTATCTATGCACCAAAAGTCCATATAATCACTCATTTTGTTCCCCTTTCTTATTTATATAGGAATTTTATATTTTTCTAAATACTCCTCCAACTTTTCCTAGAATTTGACAATCTGGAACTATAATAGGATCCATTGTACTATTTTCTGGTTGCAATCTTATATGGTCTTTTTCTTTATAAAATGTTTTTACTGTTGCTTCATCTCCTATTAAAGCTACAACTATTTCACCATTTTCTGCTGTGTTTTGTTTTTTTACTAAAATATAATCTCCATTTAAGATTCCAGCTTCTATCATGCTTTCTCCTCTAACTGTTAGCATAAAGCTTTCACAATTTCCAACAAAGTCTAGCGGAATTGGAAATGTATCTGTTACATTCTCAACTGCTAAAATAGGTTCTCCAGCTGTAATTTTTCCAATTACAGGAACCTCTACCATTTCTTTACCTGTATATAGATTTTTAGGTTCTGCCTTTTTGTTTCTTTCTTTTCCGTCTTCCCCTTTTAGTAATCTTAATGTTCTACCTTTTTGTTCTTCTTTTTTAATATACCCCTTTTGCTCTAGTCTAGATAAATATCCATGTACCGTAGCAGTAGATTTTAGATCAACAGCTTCTCCTATCTCTCTTACTGATGGTGGATAACCGTTTTTGTTTATTTGCTTTTCTATAAATTTTAATATTGCCTTTTCCCTTTTATTAATGCCTGTTTTTAGTTTTTTTTCTCTCACTATAAATCACTCCTTCTTTTATCTGCCAATATAATATCATACAAACAAATAAATGTCAAACAAAAGTTTTAAATTTTAATCATACCATTCTAATTCCCAATCCACTACTCTTACAGTATCACCTTCTTGTACCCCTGCTTTTTTCAACGCTTGATTTACTCCTAAGTCATCTAAGCATTTATGGAAATAATGTAGTGATTCATTGTCTTCTACATTTACTCTTCTCATTACCCTTTGTACTGCTGGACCGTCAACAACAAAGATTTTTCCTTCTTTATATATTGTAAATTGTGATTCATCTTTTAATTCATATATTTTTTTATCTTTTTCTACTTCTACAAGATCTTCTTTTGGTAATTCTTTCAATTCTTGCGAAACCTTATTTAAAAGTTCTTTTATTCCTTCTCCTGTAACTGCTGATATTTTAAATATTTCCAATTTTTCTTTTTTAGCTAATTCGCTTAATTCTTTATAAAGTGTTTCATCTTGCATACTATCTATTTTGTTTGCTACTATTATCTGCTTTCTTTTGCTTAATTTTTCACTATATTTTTTTAGCTCATTGTTTATAATCTTAAAGTCTTCTACTGGATTTCTTCCTTCCGAGCCAGATACATCTATTACATGTAATAACAATCTTGTCCTCTCTATATGTCGTAAAAATTGAAGTCCTAACCCTGTTCCTTCGCTTGCACCTTCTATAATTCCAGGTATATCTGCAATTACAAAGCTGTCTCCATATTCACTCTTTACAACTCCCAAATTAGGTTCTAACGTTGTAAAGTGATAATCCGCTATTTTAGGCGTTGCTGATGTTGTTACTGATAAAAATGTTGATTTACCTACATTTGGAAATCCAATTAGTCCAACATCTGCTAATAATTTTAATTCAAGTATTAATTCTTTTTCTTCCCCTTTTTCTCCCTGCTGTGAAAATCTAGGAGCTTGTCTGGTTGAAGTTGCGAAGTGTGAATTTCCTTTTCCACCTCTTCCTCCTAATATAATTAGCTCTTTTTCGCCTTTTTCCGACAAATCTGCCAATACTTTTCCAGTGGCTGAATCCTTTATTATAGTTCCCAATGGTACTTTAATAGTAAGATCTTCCCCACTTTTTCCATATCTATGTCCGCCTTCTCCATTATTACCATTTTCCGCTTTAAATTTCTTTTTGTATTTAAAATCTATTAATGTATTAGCGTCTGGATCCACTGCAAAGTAAACATCTCCTCCTTTGCCACCATCTCCTCCATCTGGTCCTCCTGCTGCTACATACTTTTCACGACGAAAAGAAACAGCTCCATTACCTCCATCGCCTGCTTTTACAATTATTTTTACATAGTCAGTAAACATTATCTTCCTTCTTTCATATATTCTTTTTTAGCTTTTAAAAATTCTTTTGTCTTTATCATTTCCATCTTTTTTTCATCTATTTTTCTTTTGCATAAATGACAAAATCGCTTCGTCTAAAATGTCCTTTAATAATCTAATTTCATTGCTTTTTTTACTTTTTTCATTGTCTCTTTGGCTGTTTTTTGAGCTTTGGCTGTTCCTTCCATTAATATTTTATCTACTATTTCTGGGTGTTCTTCATAATATGCTCTTTTTTCTCTCATTGGCTTTAGAAATTCGTTAATATTTTTTGCTAATTGCTTTTTGCACGCTACACATCCTCTTTCTCCTGCTCTACATTCTTTACAAACTGTAGAATATTCTTCTAAATGTGTAAACAAGTTATGATAATATGCAACCATACATATATCTGGATTTCCCAAGTCATCTTTTTTTATTCTATTAGGGTCTGTTACCGCGCTCATAACTTTTTTATTAACTTCTTCCTCACTGTCAGATAAATATATTGCATTTCCTAAGGATTTACCCATTTTTTCATTTCCATCTAGCCCTTTTATTCTTTTTCCTTTAGATAGCACTGCCTCTGGTTCTTTTAATGTCTCTCCATAAATACTATTAAATTTTCTTACTATTTCTCTACATTGTTCAATTAAAGGAAGTTGATCCTCTCCTACTGGTACTAGTTCGCCATCAAAACATGTTATATCTGCTGCTTGACTTACAGGATACCCCAAGAACCCATATGTTACACTTTCGCCAAATAGTTCTTTTTTCTGAGCTATTTCCGTCTTTACTGTAGGGTTTCTTTGCAGTCTTGCTATTGTAACTAGGTTTGAATAAAAGACTGTAAGTTCCGCTGTTTCTGGTATCATAGATTGAATATATATTGTGGTTTTCTCAGGGTCTATCCCTATAGATAAATAATCTAATGCTACTTGTCTTACATTTGCTCTGACTTTGTCTGGATTGTTAAAGTTATCTGTTAATGCCTGAACATCTGCTATTAATATATATAAATCATACTCTCCACTATTTTGCATTTCTACTCTCTTTTTTAAAGACCCAAAATAGTGCCCTATATGTAATTTTCCGGTTGGTCTATCTCCTGTCAAAACACGTTTTTTACTTTCCATAGTAAAATCTCCTTTTTTGAATTTATTATACATTTTTCTTATATAATTATAAGGTAAATATTGCCTATTTGCAAGTATTATGACAAAAAGCAGTAGAACTTTTTCTACTGCTTTTGGACAATTGGGGACTGTCCCTAATTGTTACCTTCTTCCACTGGATAAACACTGACTTTCTTTTTATCTCTTCCTAGTCTCTCAAATTTAACTTTTCCAGTTACTTTTGCATATAACGTATCATCACTACCAATTCCAACATTTGTTCCTGGATGGAATTTAGTGCCTCTCTGTCTAACTAATATATTTCCTGCTGGAACTATTTGTCCATCAGCTCTTTTTAGTCCTAAACGTTTAGATTCACTATCTCTACCGTTTTTTACACTACCTTGACCTTTCTTATGAGCCATGTTTTCTCACTCCCTTCATGTGCTTTATATCTCTTATTATGCTTCTTTTTTAGCAGTTGCCTTTTTTGCTGAAGCTTCCTTTACTTCTGCTTTTTCTGTAGGCATTTTTATCTTTGTAATTTCTACTTTTGTATATGGTTGTCTATGACCTTGTGTTCTTCTATAATTCTTTTTTGCTTTATATTTGTACACTAAGATTTTTTTACCTTTACCATGAGAAACTACTTTTCCTTCTACTTTTACACCTTTTACATAAGGAGCTCCTACTTCTACTTTTGAATCATTAGATACTAAAACTACATTATCAAATGTAACTTTTTTTCCTTCTTCGCCTTCTAATTTTTCAAAGAATACTACATCTCCTTCTGCTACTTTGTATTGTCTTCCACAGCTTTCAATTATTGCGTACATTACATGTACACCTCCTCTTATCCGAATACTCGCTAAGCATAAAATTCAAGGTAATTAGCTTTTAGCTAATATTTAGTTACCCGACCTAGGCGGCTTACAGTTAATTATTTTACCATATCTTGGAACATATGTCAACGTTATTGCAATATTTTTCCTTTTATGTTATACTTTAATTAATAATTTTTTAGTTTACTTATGATAAATATAGAGGATGTGATAAATGTGAATGAAATAAATATGAACATTCCAAAAGAGACTACAGATAACACAAACTGCCTTGCTTTAACTGTTAGAAAAGAATACCGTTTAGCATTGGCTCGTAATTTATTTGATAAAACTACTACAATTACCTGGAAAATTGGATTAGGAATTATTGTTCTTAATTTTTTAAATATGTTTTTATAAGTAAAAGAAGAAACCTTTATCTGTTTTCTTCTTTTTGTATGTTTCTTTTAAATATGCCCAATAATGCAGCTCTTATTTTTGAAAAGATATTTAATATTTTGTTATCTGTTTTAGCTAAAGAAAATTGTCCTGTTTTTCTCATTATATTAATTCGTTTATCTTCCAAATCTTTTATTTTGTTTGAATAATATTTGTTGTATTCATTATCAAAGCTATTCATTCCATATATTTCTTTATAATTGTACAAGTCTTTTCTATATGCTATTATATCATCTAGTGTTTCTATTCTTGAAAAGTATTTGTTGAAATATGAATTTAATATTAAATTTTCCAATTTTATATATGTCTCTTTTATTATTTTTCTGTTTGATTCTATTTTTGCCATTGTTTTATATATTTCTTGCTCTGTTGTTGCATAATCTGTGTTTGCATTACTCGTTTGTTTATGCTTTTCTAAAAATTGAAATAGTTGTATATTTTCTTCTTCTGCATACAACATTTTATCTAATCCATTAATTATTGTTGTATAAGTTCCTTCTCCACAATTTTCCATTATTTTGTATTCAAAATCATTTTTACAATTTAGTATACTATCCAGAAAAATGTTTTCTCCCGTCACATAAATTAGTTGTAATATTAAATTGCACATTAACGGATATCTTTGTTCATTATACGTTTTAGCAACAACCTCATATTTTTCTATATATTCATATTTTTTGCCTTCTATTTTAGATGTTATATATTGTACTGCTGCTTCATTTAATCCTATTCCCGTTGCTTTAAATTCATTAAATTCGCAAACTCCCACTTTTTGGGTATTATTCTTTTTGTCTTTTACTGTTTGTATTGCATGTATAAATTCATGTATAACTCTTTCTGACAATTCTAAAATGTCAATTTTTTTATCTATATATATAGAAGAATTATCGTGCAAAAAAACAACTCCATAATATTGGTTTGGTACATCAGCTATGTACATTGGCGTTTCTAACAACTTTGTTTTAATTTCCCTATAATTAATTTGCTCAAATTCGCTTGCCAATATGTTTGCAACATTATCTACTATTTCTTCTTTAGCTTCAAATTCAATTTCTTCTATTACAGTTATACCAGTTAATTCAAATATTTTTTTATTATTCATATACATTACTCCTACTATTTTTATTATATAACATATATGAATTTATTTTATTACAAATAAATGTTATTTTTTTTACAATTATATTACACTATTGCTTAATCTTTAAAATTGTATGAAATTTTCCATATATTCTATTAAAAATAGAGGTATGTTAATTATTCTTCCATCTTTAATCAAATTATTCATAGAAAATCTTATAGAAATATCATTATCAAATTTTTCATTGTATCTTGTTAGGCTAGTATTATTCGTTGACTTGTTTGCTTTTACTTCTATTGGTATTATTCTGTTTTTATTTTGAATTACAAAATCAATCTCATTTCTGTCAAAAGTAAAATAATTTGGAACATTATCTAAAGTTGTATTTAACATATTAAGCACAAAATTTTCTGTAAATGCTCCTTTAAATTCTTCAAATAGTCTGTCCCCTTCTATTACAATTCTACTATCTAATCCTGCCATTTTTCTTAATAAACCAACATCATTCATATATATTTTGAATGATGATAAGTCTGTATACGCTTTTAATGGAAAATCAGTTTTCGTAACATTATATATTTTATAAATTAAATTAGCATCATTTAGCCAATTTAGAGCCCCTTCATATTCTCTTGCTCTAGCCCCCTCTTTTATTGTCTGATATAAAAACTTTTTATTTTCTTTTGCAAGTTGCGAAGGTATGCTATTCCATATTAATGAAATTTTATTTGCTTCACTGTCTTGTGTATGTTTTGAAAAATCGCTTTCATAAGATAGCAATATGTTCTCTTGTATAGTATTTACAAGCTCCATGTTTTTCTCGTTTACCCACGCATTAACAGCTTCTGGCATTCCACCAATTATAAAATATGCTTTTAGTTTTTCGCTCAATTGATTAAAGAATATGTCTGGTATTTGTTCTATTTTCTTCAATGATTTCATATAATCTACCAAATTTTGTGCATTATCAGCAAGCAAAAATTCACTAAATGTCATTGGATACATATTCATAAATTCTACTTTTCCAACTGGAAATGATGTATGTGATAATCGTATTCCTAACAAACTTCCTGCACAGGCTATATGGTATTCATTTGCTTCTTCATAAAAATACTTTAATGCATTAAGTGCATTTGGACATTCTTGTATCTCGTCAAATATTATTAATGTTTTCCCTGGAATAATTGCCTTGCCATATATAAATGCTAATTGTTCTAATATTCTTTTTGGATCTTTTGTATTCTCAAATAAATTATACAAATCTTCGTCATGGTCAAAATTGAAATATGCAACTCCCTCGTAATTTTCTTCTCCAAATTTTTTTAGAATATATGTTTTTCCAACTTGTCTTGCACCTTTTAGAATTAATGGTTTTCTATACTTGCTTTCTTTCCATTCTTTTAATTTTTCTATTATAAATCTCTTCAAAATTATCATCTCCTATTAATAATATACTGCTTTCTATATTAATTATACTATTAAATCACATTTTTGCAAGGTTTTCAAGTAATTTTATCACACTTTTGCAGGCTTTTTCATGATTTTTATCACATTTTTGTAAAAGCTATATGAGATTTGACACCTCTGCTTTTTTATTGTATTATATTACAGTGTTAAAGGAGATGGAAATTTATGGCAAAAAATAGTGTAAATAAAGGAAAACATGTATCTTATAAGTCAAAATCAAAAAAGAAAAATGCTTCATTAAAGATATCTTTTCTTGTTATTCTTATGCTTATAATTTGCGGAATATTAGTATATATTTTTAGAGATTCAATATTTAACACTTCAAATATATCTTCAACAGTTTCCGATATAAGTAATCCTGAAAAAGTTATTACTTCCAACACCACTATTCAAGAATCACTAAAAAAGCTGTTGGAGCAGAATACCTTGAAATCGAGAACCTTGATATTAGATATACTGATTCGGGAGCATGTTCAGTGGGTACAACTATAAGAAATATTTCGAGTCAAAGCTATCAAAATATTCCGTTAATACTTACATTATTTGATAAAGATAATAATATCATTGCTACTTTAAATTGTTATATAGATGATATTGAGGCAAACTCAAGTATTCAAATGTATTCAGTTATAAAAAAAGATTTATCTAATTTTTCTAATTACTCATTATCTTTAAAATATAACACGGTAATAAGACCGTGTTATACTATTATAGAATATAAAAAATGACCTCTAGTATTCCTAGAGGTCTATATTTTTATTGACGTGCAATATAATATTTTATCTTTATATTATTAGGAACTTTAATTCCTTCATTTGCTATTGCAAATTGTTTTGCATCCCAAGAAATTATCTTTCCATCTATTTTTAATCCATATTTATTCCACATTTCATCAGCATTATCTGATGTACAAGTAAATAGTACTGTTTCATTTTCAGAATCGCCATATGTTGCTACAATTGGACATTCTTCTGAAACCTTAATAGTATTTTTTGCTTCCTCAAATGTTATTTTTCCATTTTGTGTTCTTCCACTTTGAGTTTTTCCAACTGATGCTAGTATTTCATTAAATTTAGTTAATAATGTACTTGCGTCTTTGGCTTCATAGCATTTATTATTTGTTGACATATTTGCTAGTGCCGTTGAATCGTACTCTGTACCTGAGCCAAATCCAACACAGTATATTTCTCCACCATTTGTTTCTAATGTATCTTTTAATGTTTTCAACTCTCCGTTATAAGAATTATTATCACTGAATTTTCCATCTGCTAATACTATTATAATATTCTTCTTACCATCTTTTAGATATTGCTTTTCTTTATTATCATTTATTAACTTGAATGCTGGTTCTACATATGTTCCAAACCCATTTTGTTCACTAGATATTGATATTTCACTTACATTCTTTTTCAAAATATCATTTGAAACACTATTGTCTCCTACTAATCTTGCACCATAGTCAATTGGAATATATACTCCACAATGTTTTTTACCATCTGTTCCTATTACATCTTTTTCAACCCTACATTCTATTCCATTAATTTCAATATAATAATAACCGCCCCAAAGATTCTCCCTATACTGAATATCTTTATCTGGTATATCCATTAATGTCATCATATTTTTTGCTGTACCTTTTTCGGATTTATTAAATGTAACAACTTCCATAGTTGTATTTTTATTATTAGCCTGGCTGTCTATAAAACTATTAATTGCTGATTTTGCATTTTCTATTCTCGTTTTATCTTTATCACTTGGTGCTATTGGGGTTACATGCGATCCCTTCCTGTTTAATTCATCTTTTACATACGTTTTACCTGCAATTGGGAAGTTCATACTTGATGAGTTATCTAGTACAAAAACAATATTTAGGTCTGTACCCTTTTGTCCTTCTAACCATTCACTATATGTTACATCTATTTCATTTACCCTTGTTACTGCTGTGTCCTCTTTATTTGTTCCTTTAATCTTTGCAGTATTAGAGATTTCGTCTCCATATGATTCATTATTTGTTTTTGCTCTAAATGAAATTGTCTTAGAACCTCTAGCTTCAAGTTCTATGCTCCAAGATAATGTTTTACCATCTATGCTTGGTGTAATGTTAGAAGAACCATTTACATATTCAGTTTCTTCTAAAGTATCTGTTACAGTGATAGTTGTTTTCCAGTCTCCAGTATTTGACACTTCAATTGTATATTCAATTTCATCGCCTGCATTTACAAATTCTGTTGCTGTTTTCTCTATTGATGTAACAGGCAATCCATAGTACACTTTAATAACATTCATGTCTTTATATGCTGTTGTTCCTTCGTTGTCTTTTCCATCCACACCAACATACTTAATATATTTATATCCTGATATTGCAGAGTCTATTTTTTCTAATTCCTCTGTTTTTGTTTCAAATCCAATTGTTGTTCCTACTCTTATTTTCTCTGGTCCTACCGTGTATTGTTCTGCTAAATTTCCATTTAAATAGTATTCTATTTTATACTGACATAATTTGACATAATAGAATGTTATTACATTTTCACCTGTTCCAATTGATAATTCTCCTGGTTTTACTTCTACACATTCATATCCATCTATTGTTTTTGGTTTCTCTGTTGCATTATCTTCAGCTTTTATTGATGCTGTAATTACTTCTTCAAATGTCTTATTGTTTACTACTTTTGCTTCTGCAAGTTTTGTTTCTGTTCCTTGTTCTTTGTAATATACAGTGTAACTTAAATCATTTCTTCTTGTATAATATAGTTTTACAACTAAATTATTATTATCTGGTACTGTAGCATCTTTGTTTTCTGTCTTGCTATCATCAAATGTAAATCCCTCATAGTTATTATTCTCGTAACTTACCTTGGTTCCTATTTCAACATCTTCACTAACCACTGTATCTTTTTCAACTTTTGAATATTTTCCATTAAGATTTTCAGTATAGTGTTCAACCGTATAATGATGTCTTACAGATGTTTCTGGTTCCTCTGGTATTTTATTACCATCAACATAAGCAATATTTTTTATTATGCTTATGTTATCTTCAACAACAACTTCTAATGTTAATGTTGCTGTTCCTCCGTTTGCTTTTACCTCTACATTTGACCATGTCATTGTATTTGTTTCTTTATTATATCCAGTTGTGTTTTCGTCTTTTATTCTTGTTCCTGTTGGAATTTCATCTGTTACTGTTACTTTTCCATCACCATTTCCACTATTTGTTAATTTTATTGTGTATGTTAATATATCTCCAACTTTTGCTGTTGGTTTATCTACAGATTTTGCTCCTGTGATATTTGCAACTTTTGTTTCTGGTTTTTCTGGTATTTCTTTGTTATCTATTTTTGCAACGTTCTTTACTGTATCTGTTGTATCATCTTTGACTACAACTTCTAATGTTAATGTTGCTGTTCCTCCGTTTGCTTTTACCTCTACATTTGACCATGTCATTGTATTTGTTTCTTTATTATATCCAGTTGTGTTTTCGTCTTTTATTCTTGTTCCTGTTGGAATTTCATCTGTTACTGTTACTTTTCCATCACCATTTCCATTATTTGTTAATGTAATTGTATATGTTAATGTATCTCCAACTTTTGCTTCTGAGGTATTTACTTCTTTTTTACCTGTGATATTTATAATTCCTGTTTCTGTTTCATTCGTTGTTTTTCCGTTAACTATTGCAGAGTTTTTTATTGTTCCTTTTTCTGCTTTAACTCTTACTGTAAATTCAACATTCTCTGTTTCTCCAGGCTCTACTGTTACTCTCCAAGTTAATTTTTTTGTATTTTCATCTTCATTATTATCTTTATTTAGTAATACTGTTCCTTCTGGTACATTGTCATATATTATTGCTTTTGCAACTTTGTCTCCATTATTCTTTACGCTTATAGTATATGTTAGCGTATCTCCTATTTTTACACTTTCTTTGTCTACAGTCTTATGTATTTCAAGATTTGATTTCTTTGCTGTTAAGTTTGCAGTTGATGCAATTGACGCAAATTGTGTTGGTCCCCAGCCCACTTCTAATGATTCCCAAGGATTTTTAACTGTTTCTTCTCTTTCAGTTACATATTCTTGATTTGGAACTTCCCCTGTTGTAGTTGTTGTTGTTTGTTCATTTTGCGTTGTTTGATTGTTATTTGTTGTTTGCTCTTGCCTTTCTGTTTCCTGTTCTTCTTGTTGATTTGGAGTTGTCTCTCCTTGTTCATTTTTATTTTGTTCATTTTCTGTTGTATTATTTTGTTGTTCGTTCTTGTTTTCCTCTGGTGCTTCGCCATATTGTTCTTGTGTTGTATTTTTATCGCCAGCAGCTTGTGCTTGTGCATTACCTTTTGTAAAGAAATACACACCTGTTGCTGTTCCAGCTAAAAGTACTGTTATAATTGCTGCTATTATAATAGTTCTTTTGCTTTTATAACTGAACTTGCTTTTCATTTTTTTGCCCCTTTCCATTTCTATTTTGGTAATTTCTTCAAAGTGCGAGCGATTAAAATCACCTCTACATTTTTCATAGATTACCTTACACTACCTTTTATATTAATTATTCTTGTTCTATTTCTCTTGCCTTTGTTACTAATCTATTTTTATGTCCATTTTGGCAAGTTATTAAAGTTACTTCTCTAGTTCCTGCCTTCACACTTTTTACACAACTAACATCTTCTGGATCAATAATATATTGTTTAAATATTTTATATTGTACTTTTTTCCCGTCAAGTCCTGTTAATTCTATAATGTCTCCTTCTTCTAATCTGTCTGTATTCCCAAACATTGTACCATCAATATTATTATGCCCTGCTATTGTGTAATTTCCTATTGCATTCACACTATCACCCCAAAAGTGTGTAACAGAATACTGCATAGCCTCATCAGTTGTTTTTTCTAGTATTGGATATTCTATATTTATTTTAGAAATTTTTATGTTGTGTATTGAAATTGAAAAAATTATAAAACCATATACATATAAATATTTTCCCGTGAACATCCCTCATTTTTTTATATAATATTTTCTATTTTTCTCTTCAATCAAGCTATTTATTATTTAAATTGTGGATTTACCGCCTTCTAACCTTACTTATGCAATAAAAAACATGTTTAACAATTTACCTATATTTAAAAACCTTCTATTTTATATTCTTTTTCTAATTTCTCATCAAAATACAATTTAGTAACTAACTTAAATTCTTCCAATGCATCATCTTTTAATTCAAAAGAATATAATTTCTTGGCTGGTGCCGATATTGTATATTTTATAGCATTTTGAGTACTTTTGCTTATATTTATAGCTGAAGTATCTTGTCTACTACATGCTTCACATTTAAATCCATTATCCTTTAAGCTAAATGTTTTTATATTTTCTTTTTCCTTACAATTAACACAATCTTTTATATTTGGAACAAATCCTGTTAAAGATAATAATCTTAATTTAAATATACTTAAAATCAAATCCAAGTCTTTGTCTGTTTCAGATATTATATACAATGTATTTAACAGTAATTGCAAAATATAAAAACAATTTTGATTTTCATGTGTTACATCCTGAATAATTTTATTTATATGCACAGAATATCTCAACTTATCCAAATCTGTTCTTATATTATAAAATACTTCAATTGGTTCTACTGAACTTATATGGTATGTACTTGTTCCTTTATATAATAAATACTCCCCAAAGCAGAACATCTGCGTGCCTGCTAAAAGAGCGCTCTTAGGTCTTCTCGCTCCTTTAGCGACACAAGAGATTTTTCCTACTCCTGGTGTAAGCATTGTTAGCATTTTATCAAAATCTCCCATGTTACTTTCTAAAAGAATTATTCCCTTTGTCTTTATTATTCCCATAAATATCCTTCTCGTAATTTATTTGATTATTAAGTGCGTTTTTTTGTAAATCTCTTTCAACATTTTCTACTTCCATTAACTCCAAAAAAGTATTGATATTACCAGTGTTTTTAAAAGTATTCCATGCTAATTTTTTTATCATATGACTCCTCCTAATGTATAACAAATATACTAGCTAATTTTATCTTTTGCTAATTTTAGTTTTTTATACTAAAAATTATTGTAATTTAAATTTCTTAACAAGTGCAGTGTCATTTAGCCAATCTTCTCTAACTTTAACCCACAACTGCAAGTTTATTTTAGTATCTAGCATTTTCTCTAAGTCTTCTCTTGCATATGTTCCAATCTTTTTAAGCATTTGTCCGTTTTTTCCGATGATGATTCCTTTATGTGAATTTCTTAAACAATATATAGTTGCAGAAACGTCATAAATTCCTTCGCCAGTCTTAGTTTTCCTAAATTTCATTTTATCTGTTTCAACGTAAATTCCATGTGGAACTTCATCATTCAAAAGTTTCAAAGCTTTTTCTCTTATGGTCTCTTCTGCAAGTTGTCTCAAAGTTTGGTCAGTATATTCCTCAGTATCATAATATGCAGGACCTGGTTTTAGGTGTGTTTCAATTTCATCTAACAAAACATCTAAGTTTTTATTTTTAGTAACAGAAATAGGAATAACAGCTTGAAAATTATATTCGTTAGAATATAGCTCGATTAATTTCGCAATTTGAGCTTTATCAACTAAATCAATTTTGTTAATAACAAGAATACATTTTTTCTTAGATTCTATTATCTTGTCTAATATAATTCGGTCACCTCTGCCAATTTCCTCAGAAGTTGCATCAATAACAAAAACAATTATATCAACATCCAACGAGGCTCCAAAAGCAGTTTCCACCATTACGTTTCCAAGCTTAGACTTTGGCTTATGTATTCCAGGTGTGTCTACAAAAATAATTTGTGAATTAGGACGATTTACAATTGCCCTAATTGCAGTTCTTGTAGTCTGAGTTTTGTTTGCAACCGCTGCAACTTTTTCGCCGACTAAGGCATTTATAATACTAGATTTTCCAACATTTGTTCTGCCTAACATAGAAACAAAGCCAGATTTAAAATTTGAATTTTCCATAATTTACTCCATAAAAATAATCTATTGGAATTATATAATATTTTTTGCAATGTGTCAAAATTTATGCTATACTATCAAGTGAAATTTTTTTAAGAAGAGGGAAAACTATGTATTTGATAGTGGGGCTTGGAAATCCAGAGCCAGAGTATTCTAAAACAAGACACAACATGGGATTTGATGTAATAAATAAATTATCTGCAAAATACGAAATAGAAGTAAAAAAAGAAAAATTTAATGGACTATTTGGATCAGGCGTAATTGAAGGTAAAAAAGTAATATTGTTAAAGCCACAAACATTTATGAACGCAAGTGGAGAATGTGTGGAAAAGTTTGCTAAATTTTACAAGATAGAAGCAAAAGATATAATAACAATATTTGACGATATAGATATAGAAACTGGAACTATGAAAATAAGAAAAAAAGGTGGAGCAGGAACACACAATGGAATGAAATCTATGGTAAAAGAGTTAAATACTACCGATTTTCCACGTGTTAGGGTTGGAACAGGAAAACAAGAGAAAATAGCTGATTTAGTCGATTATGTCATAGGAAGAGTTGATGACGAGGAATATAAGAAACTAGAAATTGGTGTGGAGAAAGCAGAAGTTGCAGTTGAAGAAATTCTGAAAATCGGAATAGATAATGCAATGAATAGATTGAATTAAAGGAATATAACAAAATGAAAGATATAATAATTAATAAAAATGAAGATGGTAGTAATTTAATAGCATTAGTTGAAAATGGTAAGTTAATTGAGAAATATGATGATGACGAATCTATTAAAGCTAATGAAGGAAATATTTATTGTGGAATTGTGAGAGACCTTTTACCAGGAATGCAGTCAGCTTTTGTTGACATTGGAGAAGATAAAAATGCTTTTATACATATAAAAGATGTAATACCAAAGGTAAGTAATGTGACAGGTAATAAAGACGAAAATCTTGAAAAATATAAAATAAAAGACTATTTAAAAGTAAATATGCCAGTATTGGTACAAGTAAAAAAGAGTGAGGAAAACCTAAAAGGAGCAAGAGTATCAACACATATTAGCATAACCGGAAGATTATCTGTATTAATGATAAATGTAGATTTTATAACAATTTCTCAAAAGATTGAAAACAAAGAAGAAAGAGCAAGACTAAAAAAGCTAGCTTCTGAAATACTAAGTGAATTAAATGAAAACAGTAAATACGGATTAATTTTAAGAACATCAGCCGAAGGCAAGGAAAAAGCTGAAATGGAAAAAGATGTTGCTGATTTAATTGAAATATGGAAGAAAATAAAAGCGTCATATGATGAAAATTTTAAAGATAAAAGACCACAACTAATTTTCCAAAATTATGATGTAATATCAAAGTTTTTAGTAAGTGTATTAGAAACTGATGTAGATAGAGTAATTGTTAACTCAAAAAATACATATGAAACAATATTAGAATATTTAAAGAAAATTGACAAAGAAAATGTCGAAGTTGTTTTAAATGAGAATGAGGATTTAACCAAAATGCATGATATTGCTGAACAAATTGAAGAAATGAAGGACAGAAAAATATGGTTAAAATGGGGAGGATTCATAACAATAGATAAAACAGAAGCACTAACAGCCATAGACATAAATTCTGGAAAATTTACTGGGAAGAAAAATTCAAGTAAAGAAAATACAATATATAAGGTTAATCAAGAAGCAACAGTGGAAATAGCAAAACAACTAAGGCTTAGAAACATAAGCGGAATAATCGTAATAGATTACATCGATATGGAAGAAGAGAAGGATAGAAAAAATATAATGAATTTACTAGAAAAAGAGTTGAAAAAAGATAGAAGTAAAACACAGGTAATGGGCTTTACAAAGTTAGATTTATTAGAAATGACAAGAAAAAAACTATAAACATTGACAATAATAAATTTATGTGATAAAATTATAGCCTGTAAGCCGCCTGAGTCGGGCCACTAAATGCTAGATTATAAAAAATAAGCTAGATGCCTTGTATTTTATGCTTAGCGAGTATACATATAAAGGGAGGTGTACAATTAATGTACGCAATAATTGAAAGTTGTGGAAAGCAATACAAAGTAGCAGAAGGTGATGTTGTATTCTTCGAAAAATTAGATGCTGAAGAAGGAAAGAAAGTTTCTTTTGATAAAGTTGTTTTAGTATCTGATGACAAAAAAGTAGAAGTTGGAGCTCCTTATGTTAAAGGTGTAAAGGTTGAGGGAAAAGTATTAGCTAATGGAAAAGGTAAGAAAATAGTTATCTACAGATACAAAGCTAAGAAAAATGAAAGAAGAACTCAAGGACATAGACAACCATTCACAAAGGTTGAAATAACATCTATAAAAGTTGCTGCAGAGAAGAAAGCAGAAATAAAATAATAATTATATAGAGAATATAAAAACATGAAGGGAGTGAAACATAATGGCTCATAAGAAAGGTCAAGGTAGTGTTAAGAACGGAAGAGACAGTGAGTCAAAACGTCTTGGACTAAAGAGAGCTGATGGTCAAGTTGTTCCAGCTGGAAACATTCTAGTAAGACAAAGAGGAACAAAATTCCATCCAGGAAAAAATGTTGGCATAGGAAGCGATGATACTTTATATGCAAAAGTAACAGGAACAGTTAAGTTCGAAAGACTTGGAAGAGATAAGAAACAAGTTAGTGTATATACTGCTGAAGAATTAAAAGCTATGGCAGCTAAAATAGAAGCTCCAAAGGCTGAAAAAGTAGAAAAAAAAGTTGAAAAGAAAACAACAACTAAAAAAGCTACTACAAAAAAAGCAACAGCAGAAAGCAAATAATGTGAAATCCTAATGTTGGAGAAATCCGATGTTAGGATTTTTTGAATATATAAATATTTATATTCAAGAAAAAATAATAGGATTTCGCAGA
>ERZ780168.1171-NODE-1171-length-28908-cov-4.156587_pt1 | contig 28908 bp, 10 predicted proteins | sample MGYA00510981_ERZ780168 | MGnify/ENA primary metagenome ERZ780168 (study PRJEB29588, sample SAMEA2158769) | human gut metagenome | biome: human gut; feature: human-associated habitat; material: faeces | place: Denmark | collected 2008/2010 ...
AGATACGGCAGTTTTTGTTGTTACCGAATTCTACAATAACATCATCATCTGTAATATCCATAATTACGCCGTAGAAACCGCTTGTTGTTAATACATAATCGCCGATTTCGATTGAATCCATTAACTGCTGCTGTGCCTTCTGCTGTTTCTTCTGTGGCTTGATTGCAAGAAAATACATCATCAGTCCTAATGCAACGACATAAATAACGATAATTCCGATTGAACCCATTTTAATTTGCCTCCTAAAATATACTTTCAAATGTAATAACATACGTGTCCCTGACACATACACTCTATAATAGCGGAATTTATTCTTTCTGTCCACTAAAAAACATTTTGTTTATAATTTTTTACTTTTTATCATAGGTCTTTAACATTTCCAGGCGTTCTTTCTTAAAGGCACTGTATCTTCCTTCTTCAATCGCTCCCCGGATATCCTCCATTAAATGATTGTAGAAGTACAGATTATGCAGTACACAGAAACGCATACCAAGCATTTCTTTTGCCTTTAAAAGATGGCGTACATATGCTCTCGTATAGTTTTTGCAGACCGGACACTGACAGCCTTCTTCAATCGGTCTGTCGTCCTTTTCGTACTGTGCGTTAAAAAGATTGATTTTACCAAACTTTGTATACACATGCCCGTGTCTTCCGTTTCTGGACGGATATACACAATCAAAGAAGTCAATCCCTCTGTCTACCGCTTCCAGAATATTTGCCGGTGTACCGACACCCATCAGATAAGTCGGCTTGTCCTGCGGCAGATACGGAACGGTTTCATCGAGTACGTGGTACATTTCTTCATGGGTTTCACCGACTGCAAGTCCGCCGACTGCATAGCCCGGCAAATCCAGTTCCGAAATACGTTTTGCATGATCAATACGGATATCTGCATAAACTGCACCCTGATTGATACCAAATAAAAGCTGGTTTGGATTAACGGTATCCGGCAGGGAATTCAAGCGTTGCATTTCTTTTTTACAGCGTGCCAGCCAGCGCGTTGTACGGGCAACAGACTTTTCCACATAATCGCGTTCTGCCTTCGCCGGTGCACATTCATCAAATGCCATGGCAATTGTAGAACCTAAGTTAGACTGAATCTGCATACTTTCTTCCGGACCCATAAAAATCTTTCTGCCGTCAATGTGAGACTGGAAAGTTACGCCTTCTTCTTTAATCTTTCTAAGACCTGCAAGGGAAAACACCTGAAATCCACCCGAATCGGTCAGAATCGGTCTGTCCCAGTTCATAAACTTATGCAGACCGCCCATCTCCTTAATCAGTTTGTCCCCGGTACGTACATGCAGATGATATGTGTTTGACAATTCCACCTGTGTTCCGATTTCCTTTAAATCCATTGTCGATACGGCACCCTTAATGGCTGCTACTGTTCCGACATTCATAAATACAGGTGTCTGGATTGTTCCATGCACGGTCTGTAATTCACCGCGTTTTGCACGCCCGTCTGTTTTTAATAAACGATACATCTCTTTCCTCTTTCTTACTTGCTTCTATTATAAAAGGCACAGATTCCATCCAATCTTGCCGTCATATTTTCAAAAATCAGATCCACGAGTGTCAGCGCCGTCATTGCTTCCACAACGACTACGGCACGCGGCACAATCATCGGGTCATGTCTGCCCTTAATGGAAATTTCAATATTTTCACCATCTTTATTGACCGTATCCTGCACTGCCGAAATAGACGGTGTCGGTTTAACCGCCGCACGGAATACAATGTTGCTGCCGTCACTCATGCCGCCTAAAACGCCGCCTGCATGGTTGGTTTTTTTTGTAAGTTTTCCGTCCTTCATGACAAAGCTGTCATTATTTTCGCTGCCGGTCATCTTTGCCGCTTCAAAGCCACTTCCGATTTCAAAGCCTTTAACCGCACCAATTGAAAGCATTGCTTTTCCAAGAGAAGCGTCCAGCTTGTCAAATACCGGTTCACCGATTCCCGGCATCATGCCCTCAACCACACACTCAATGATACCGCCGATTGAATCGCCCTCCTGTATCTTTTGCGTGGCATACGCTTCAACCTTTGCTGCCGCTTCCTTATCCGGCATTGTAAATGCATTTTCGCGTGCTGCCTGCAGATCAAACTTTTCATAGTCAATCGCAATTCCGCCGATTTCCTTTGCGTAAGCGTGCAGGGTAATCCCAAGGCTTTCCAAAATCTTTAACGCAATCGCACCCGCTGCGACCCTGCCAATCGTTTCTCTTGCGGAACTTCTTCCGCCGCCGCGGTAATCCCTGAATCCGTATTTTGCATCAAATGTATAATCGGCATGTCCCGGTCTGTAGTATCCTGCAATCTCCGAATAATCGCCTGAGCGCTGATTGGTATTAAATACTACCATGGATATCGGTGTTCCTGTCGTTTTCCCTTCAAAAACGCCCGACAGAATCTTTACTTTATCAGCTTCTTTGCGGGGTGTCGTAAATTTAGACTGTCCCGGTTTTCTTCGATCAAGAAGTTTCTGGATATCTTCCTCACAAAGCTCTAAACCCGCCGGGCAGCCGTCCACTACAACGCCTAACGCTTCTCCATGGGATTCGCCCCATGTCATAATCTTAAATCTGTTTCCATATGTAGAACCAGCCATTTTCTCTCCATTCCGCCACACAATGCGGCATTTCCACTTTCTATCTGACACTTCATCATACCATATACAAGGTTATGTTTTCAACTGTCTGTTTTGTCCCGGTTCTGCATTTTTATAGATTTTTAGAAAGTGCAGGAATGTCCTAACTGTTTAATGCCCGCTGCAGCTCTTCCTGCAAATCACGGATAACTGCGGCAGAATCCGCCGTAATCTTTTCCGGCGGCACTTTATATAAAGTACGTTTCAGCTTACCGAGGATTTCTTTAACCGCCTTTTTCTTACTGCGTTCCCACTCTTTTTTATGGCTGTCCAATTCTGCCTGCGCCTGTCCTGCAAACTGCACTGCCTCTTGACGTACCGCAAGCAGCTGTGTCTTTGCTTCATCCTGTCTTCCGTACATCTGGGCTTCCCATTTTGCGCGCTCAATCTCCTCCTCGGACAAATTGGAGCTGGACGTAATCGTAATGGACTGTTCATGACCCGTGCCTAAATCCTTTGCCGATACATTGACAATGCCGTTGGCATCAATATCAAAGGTCACTTCAATCTGCGGTGTCCCCGCCATCGCCCGCTTAATACCCGAAAGGCGGAAATTCCCCAGCAGTTTATTATCCCTTGTAAATTTTCTCTCACCTTGAAACACTTTGATATCTACACTTGTCTGAAAATTGCCCGCAGTCGTAAATATCTGGCTGTGTCTTGTAGGAATCGTTGTATTACGCTCAATCAGACGGCTTGACACACCGCCTACCGTTTCAATTGAAAGCGACAGCGGCGTTACATCCATTAAAATCATCTCAGAAGCCGCAGAACCCGCCATAAGCTGTCCGCCCAGCTTTCCTGCCTGGACTGCCGCACCGATTGCCACACATTCGTCCGGATTAACATTTCTTGAAGGCTCTTTGCCCATCAAGGTCCGCACTTTATCCTGCACTGCCGGGATTCTTGTTGAACCGCCTACCAGCAATACCATATCAATCTGTGACTTTGTAAGCCCTGCATCATGGATTGCATTTTCAACCGGAATCACCGTCCGCTCAATCAAATCTTTGGTCAGTTCTTCAAATTTACTGCGGGAAAGCTGGATATCCATATGATGTGGTCCGTCTTTTGCCATCGCAAGAAACGGCAGGTTAATATTCGTTGTCATACAGGATGACAGCTCCTTTTTCGCTTTTTCCGCTTCTTCTTTTAACCGCTGAAGCGCTGCCGTATCCTTAGACAGGTTAATTCCCTCCGTCTTTTTAAACTGCTCCACAAGATACTGCACAATGCGCTCATCAAAATCATCACCGCCCAGATGATTGTCACCGGACGTTGCAAGTACTTCAATCACATGGTCGCCGATTTCAATAATGGACACATCGAATGTGCCGCCGCCCAGATCATAGACAAGAATTTTCTGTGCCTGTCCGTTGTCAAGACCATATGCCAATGCTGCAGAAGTCGGCTCATTGATGATACGCAGTACATTTAACCCAGCAATCCGTCCCGCATCTTTAGTCGCCTGCCGCTGTGCATCGTTAAAATACGCCGGTACGGTAATCACGGCATCTGTGACCGTATCCCCCAGAAAATCTTCTGCGTCTTTTTTCAGCTTCATTAAAATAAAAGCAGATATTTCCTGCGGCGAATATGCTTTTCCGTCAATCTTTTTTCTGTAATCCGATCCCATATGACGTTTAATGGAAAAAATTGTCCGCTCTGCATTGACAGCCGCCTGCCTTCTTGCCGGATCTCCCACAAGCATCGTCTTGTCTTTTGCAAAAGCCACAACAGACGGTGTTGTCCGGTATCCTTCCTTATTGGCAATCACTGTCGGCACATCGCCCTCCAGCACTGCAACGCAGCTATTTGTTGTCCCTAAGTCAATTCCAATTACTCTACTCATGACCATCCACTTTCCAATCTTCGTTCTAGCACATAATCCGTAAAAATCATCGTTTGGGGACTTTTAACCCCAATACCACATATATATAATCATACCATAAATCTGCCGGGATAATTATTAATTTAGCGGAAAAAAATAAAAAAAATTATAAAACCGGGATTATCGTAAAACAGCGGTCAATACTCTTTGTGCATTTTTGTAAAATATTTTCTCCAGTTCATCCTCCGAAAGCCCTGTCTGATGAAGTGTTTCATACAGCATGACCATTTTGGCAGGACTGTCAATTTCCATCCGGCTCTCCACCCCGTCAAAATCCGAACCGATTGCCAGCACCTCACTGCCTGCAATTTTGCGGATATGCAGAATGTGTGTAACCATATCGCAGATACGGCTTTCACCGTCCGGCGGCTGTGTATCCGAAAGAAAATGCGATGCAAAATTCAAGCCCATAACGCCGCCCGCTTCCGAAAGCTTCCTTATATACATATCAGGCAGATTGCGTGGGTGCGCCGTTATGGCGCGTGCATTGGAATGGGATGCTACAAACGGCATGCCTGTCTTTTTTGCAAACTCCGACACATTTAAAAATCCGCCGTCCGATAAATGCGATACATCAATTACCATGCCGAGCCGGTTCATTTCTTCAAGCACTTCAAATCCAAACGGTTTTAAGCCCTTCTGCATGATATCCCGGTCTGTGCTGTTGGGGTATCCGATTTCATTTTCATGATTCCATGTCAGGGTTACAAGGCGTACACCGTCTTCATACGCACGGTATAATTTCTGCATTTCTCCGCCCATAACGCCGCCATCCTCAATCGTAAGCAGTATACCCGTGCCTAAATCCTGCATTTTATCGTTCTGCCGGATATCCGGTATATCCCGCCGGGTCAGAACCCTGTACAGTTCTTTTGGGTTAGCATTTAATTCGCGTTTATAAACGGAAACTACACGGTCATACTCTGTCTGTATGGCTTCTTTTCTGTCCACTCCCGTATACGTCCCTGTCGGAATAAAAATGGATGCACACTGAATCACACACCCGCCCTTTTTCAAGGATTTTAAATCTACATTTTTATGATTCCGGACTAGCGTTTCCCCTTCTTTTAACTCTGTGAGCGTATCACAGTGCAGGTCAATATATTTCATAACATTCTCCTATTCTGTAGGCATTTTAATGCCGGAAGAATCGCGGACTGAATTTATTCAGTTCTGCGATAAATTCAGAATTGTGACGCCTGTGGCACAATTCTGTTATGCGAAAATCTTTAATTTATGGATTTTCGCATTTCTCCTATTTCAATATAAAAATCAATTTTACATCATATTATCAGACGAAAGGGAATATTACAAATGCGTATTGCTGAAATACCGTCACTACATTTATAAAGTAAAAATGCGTCACGGAAACATAAACTTTTCCGTGACGCTTATTTTCTGCCTTTTGCTGTGCCGGCATCCTCATTGGGCGCTTTCGTCCCAACTTCATTTCTATTTACTTAACTGAAAATATTAAAATATACTTCTCCCGGTATTACATTGTTCTTACACTGTGTTGTAATACTGCTTACCGTTGCATTGACTGTGCTTCTAATCTGTGCCTGCTTTGAGGAAGACGGTATGGAAGCCGTATATCCGCTTGGCAGCTTGTTAGAAGATGCTCCTGAGAAGCTGAGGATATTGCTGAATTTCTTGAGTGTAAACGGCGGCATATAATAATTGTAGCCGTTGTCATAAGAAATGCAGTTGCTTAAATATGCCGTGCAGGAGCTGTTATTGTTATCAAAGCCTTTACTGCTGTGTCCAAAGGCTAAACAGTTGGTTACGGTTCTTACACAGCTGCTTGTAGTATTCACTGAACCGAACTTAAATCCGTTTGGATTGCCGTCATATTTGCTTTTCCAGTTTGCAATGCTTAAAGTTCCCTGTGTGGTGCTGATAAAGCTGCCACCTGGCAGAGAGAACTTTCCGTTTTTGTAATTGCTTGCAAAAGAAGAATCCTTCTTGCTGATTAATTCAACTAAAAGTAAATCCGTATCCAGCGCATTTCCGTTATTATAATCGTATTCACCGGTAAAAATAGTCGGGTCACCGTTGTTCCAGCATGCACAGTTGGTATATGTCAGGTTGTAGGTTAAGCTGTCCTTATCGTAAGAATCCCAGCCGTCATCTGAATTTTCCCATGAATAACAGCCGTAGAATACATTTCCCTTGCCTGCGCCAAGCTTCGGTGCAAAACCGTCTGCGTTGCCGCCGAGTGTATAGACATCACAGTTTCTGTAGCTGTATACAAAACGCATGGTATTGCTATATGCACCACCTGTAATCTGCACACCGGCATCATTGTTGTAACGCACGATACAGTTTTCAATCGTATTGTTGCCTGCGCTGCTTCCCTTAATCTGAATGCCGTTATCCGGTGCTTTCTGAATAATCAGGTTCTTGATTGTATAATTGCTTCCCGAAATGCGGATGCCGACTTCTGAATCCGTTGTTGCTTTTCCGATATAAGCCGAACGAAATGCTGAAAAGTCTAACACCGGATAGGTTCCGTCACTGTTTTTTACACCAATAATAGATACATTGGCATTAGAAGCTTTTAATGCAAGCTGTGCCGTACAGCTGATACTGCTGCCCTTTACATAGACAATGCCGCCGCCCGCTTTTTCAGCCTTTGTCACAGCCGCCGTCAGTTCTGAAAATGAAGTAACGACTGTTCCGTTGCCGGTATCAGTTGTGGAACTGCCGGAAGATGAACTTCCAGAACCGGATGAAGCAGAGCTGTCCACCTGAATCTTGTAAATGTTAATACCGCTGTTTGAAGAATACAGATACACGTATCCTGATGAACCGGAATAATTATATGAAACCGTTGCAGCCGTTGTGCCTGCATTCATCGTGCCAAGCTTATTTCCAGAACCGTCTGCCACAACGAGTGTTCTTGCCGCACTGCCGGAACTCATACAGGTTACTTTAATGGTGTCTGTTCCCGATACCGGTACTTTGACTGCACGATAGCTTGTCGAACCGCTGCCGCCCAATGCCAGTGCATATGTATATGCTGTTCCATCCACTGTCTGACTGTTTGCAATCACAGACATGGTCTTTGACGATGTTGCAATCAGCGACAGGTTATCCACTGTTACCGTAGAGGAAATTGTCCCCAGATTTTTAAAACCGGTATTTTTAAAATTCCATGATGTAGAAGCAGATGCTTTTGCCGTCATAGGACTGCCTGCAAGCACCATTGCCAGCATACAGACAATACTCATGCCCCATGCCAATACTTTTTTTAAACCCTTTTTCGCTTTCACCTTGTGAAACCTCCTTGTTTTTGCCTGTTTGTTTTTGCGAAGCAAAAATCTCATGTGAGAAATGATTTTCCTCTTTATTTTTGCTTTGCCGGCACAATGCAGTCATTGTATTTTTTTACAAGCCAAAAGTCAACGGCAGTTTTTACAAATATATTTGTGCATTTTGTACATATTTTCTACATACAAAAAATATTTTTATGCGCTTTCTACAATTGATTGTTTTTTGCATTTTTTATTACCTTTAGCGTTTCCAGATACTGCCGTGTTTTACAAAGTTAAAGCTATTTATTTTTGAAAAAGTTTTTTTAATGCTATACAATTTTCACAAAATTGCACAGAAAATAATCAAGCCCGCTTTGCGGGCTTAATCTCTTCCCTGTACACACCTATTTTTCATTTCCATGTGGCAGACGGACTCTTAAAAGCTTGCGTTTCAGCATTTTTTTATCAAACGGAATCAGCGGATAAATATAGCTGCATCCCGTCATGGTACGGTTAAAAGCTATCGTTGCCGCTATTAAAAGGATTCCCGCAATATATCCTGCCAGGTTGAATGCCGCCGTCAGACACAGCAGAATAATCCGCATAAATTTCATTGCATATCCCATTTCAAAGCTTGCCTGCGAATACGTGCCTACCGAAACCACTGCCATATACAGCATGGATTCTGCATTAAACCACCCGGAGCTGACTGCATACTCACCTACCACAATACCGGCAACAACGCTGAGCGGTGTTGAAAGCAGGGTCGGCGTATTAACAGCTGCCAGCTTTAATCCGTCAATGGAGAGTTCCAGCAGTAACAGCTGGAAAAACACCGGTACGGTAATCTCATCAGACACCGTAATAAACATCATCCACTCCGGCAGCCACTGCGGATTGTCAATCAGTAACAGCCATGTCGGGGTCAGAAGCATTGTAACCAGTGTCAGCAGAAATCTTGAAATTCTTAAATACGTCCCGATGACCGGTGCAAAATTATAATCGTCTGCCTCTTCAATAATGTCAAAAATCGAAGTCGGCACAATCATGACCGCCGGTGAATTGTCTACCATAATCACAATATTTCCATCCAAAACCGCAGCAGCTGCGGTGTCCGGACGTTCTGAATATTTAAATTTCGGAAACGGATTAATCCATTTATGCTCATATAAACACTCTGCAAGACTTTCTATATTCATTGTCAACGCTTCTACACGTATTGCCTGAATTCGCCTTTTTATGCTGTCTAACAGCTTTTTGTCGACTTTATCTTCCATATAGCAGACAGCAACGTCGGAACGCGAGCGTGTGCCTACCCCCATCAGCTCCAGACTTAATTTGGGATCGCGGATTCTTCTGCGCAGAAGTGCCGCGTTTAAAACAAGTGTTTCCACAAAACCGTCCCTTGAACCACGAAGTACTTTATCCTTCCACGGCTCTGTCACACTACGCATCGGATACGTCCGGCAGTCTAAGGACAGGCACTCTGAAAAGCCGTCAATAAAGCAGACTGTTACTCCCGAAAAAAATGCCGTCAGTGCATCACTCTGCTTAGTAATTTTATTGACTTCTGTATAGGGCATGCCTTTTTCAAGAAAGGAATCCACATCCGATAAATCTTCCGGTTTGAGTGAATAAAAAAACTGCATCAGTTTTTCTATCATATCTTCCTGCACAAATCCATCTATAAAAAAGAATCCTGCCTTTTTTCCACCGATTATAATTTCTCTCGTTAAAATATCAAAATTCTCCTCAATGCGGATTTGTTTTTTCATATTGCGGATATTTTCATCCGCACTGGTTGAAAATTCTGTCCTGATATTATCTGTATTTATTGTCTGCATCGAAATAAATCCTCATTTCATTTCTGCGCCGGTTGCGCTTTTTATCCATAGGATATCCGCCGTCCGTGACTTCATACATCTTTTGAAAAAAAATAACAGAAATCCTATCCGCACGTGGTATATGATTTCTGTTATTTTTATCTTTTTTAAATTATTGTTTTAAAGTCGCTCTTAATACTCTTAAAGTTCTTCATCGGACTTTTTCTTTCGCTTACTGCCTGCAAATCCTGCAAACATTGCTGAAACTGCCGCACCGAAAAGATACCATACGGAATGTGTTTTATCTGCTGTCTGCACACTTTCCTGCTGATTTTCTGCTGCATTTTCAGAAGAATCATTTTCTGAGGACGTGCCGTTGTTGTCTTCCTGCTTTCCTTCTTCTGCTGTGCCGTTTGCATCGCCGGTTCCGCCGTTTTCACTGCCGGACGGATTATCATTACCATTCTGACTGCCATCAGCTTCTCCCGTATCTCCCGGCTGGTTATTGTCCGGCTCTGAAGGCGTCGGGGTCGGTGTTGGCTCCGGCGTTGGTGTTGGCTCTGGGGTCGGTGTTGGTGTCGGTTCCGGCGTTGGCGTTGGGTCTGGTGTTGGCTCCGGCGCCGGGGTCATTGTTTCCAGATTTGCCACAGCTTCTATCAGCCTGTGTGCCAGTACGCTGACTTCTTCCTGTGTTGCCGTTGTCCTGTCAAGTGCCTTTGCCGCATTTAATGCGGATTCAACTGTGCTGAAATCCTTGTAATCGGCGCTGTTTAAGCCCTCAGCATTCTGAATTGCCCTATCCAGTTCCGAAAAATCTACCGATACTGCTCCGCTTTCTGTGTAATCTGCGGAGGCTGCCGCATATGCCGCTACTGCATCCCAGCCTTCTGCAAATGCCATACCTTCGCCTGCTTCCCTTGCAAAGACACCGTTGACTGTCAATGCTTCTCCTTCTGCTTTGGCAAGCTGTCGTCTGTCGGTATTAACCGCAAAGCCCGGTCCGTAGGACTGATATTCATAAAAACGTGCTGCACTGTGGATATTGCCGCTCATATTATCATAGCCTTTTGTCTTAATATGACTGTCCATAAAGCATTTTACATACGTTACACAGGCATTTGACCGCCACGGTCTGCCCAGTGCCACACTATTTTCTGCCACCGAATCTGATTTTTTAAGCAGTCTGCTGTTTATGAATACATAGCCTGTTGTTTTTGTACTTTCAGTACTTGCCGCCGTTACATAGCCTGCCGCATTAGCGACAATATCGCAGTCGTCAAATACTGCCTGTGCACTGCCGAAAATCCAGTCTACATTTCCTTCAATATAACAATTCTTAAAATACTGGCGTCCGCCGCCGTCTGCCTGTAAGGTATCCTGCCATCCGGTCAGCCGTACATTATTAAAAATAAGCTGATCTGCTCTTGTAAGCATTGCAACTGCCTGCTTGCCTTCAATCGTTTCATTCGGATAATCAAAGGTATTCGCAACCGTCAGATTTTCCATGTATGTATGGTGTGCCGCTGCTTCAATCGAAACCGATGCACTTCCTGAGGTTCCGTATGCTGCCCCCGTTACCGGGTCTGTTTTTCCCGAAGCCGCATCATAACACAGCACGGTCTTTTCGCTATCCTCGCCAATTAAAGTGATATACGGCGATGTAATGCTTAATTTTTCGTAATACGTACCGTTCTTTACAAAAATAACTTTCTGTTCCTGATTGTCTGCCGGCACTGCTGCCAGTGCTTCCGCCACTGTTGTATACACCGGTACAGACTCACTGTCAAGCGTTCTGATACCGGAAGCATCTACAACCATATCGTATGATGAAAGTTTAACAAAGTTAAAATTACGGTATGTCTTTATGCCCTGTGTATTTTCAAAGACAACTTTTACTGCATTTCTTCCGTCCTGTAACGGAATCGTTATATCCACCGCTTCTCCTGCTGCCGTTTCTTTTTCAGACAGCAGCCGATCTCCTGCATACACCGATACTCTTCCGGCTTCATCATAGGCAAACTTTAAAGCAGCTTCATTTCCCGTTACCGTATCATTAGACTTTTCAAGCACCGTCATCTGTGCCGCCTGTGAACCGAACATGTATTCGCCTGTGTGCCCTGCCGTTGCCATAATGGATACCGGCGCTGACGGGTTACTTTCGTTATCCCGTCCGACTGCCGCTACCGTATAAAAATACGGGACTTCATTTTCCGCAGTGGTATCCGTAAATGTCGTGCTTTCTGATGTTCCAATCTCTGTATAGCCTTCTGCACGCTGTGTTGAACGGTAAATTCTGTAGCTGACAGCTTCCGGCACAGCAGACCATGTAACCGTATTTGCTGCATTTCCGGATTCTGCACTAATAGACGGTGCTGTCATCGGCAGTACAAAATGTACAGACGAAGTTTCCATAGAATTGCTTTCCTGTCCGCCGCAGACACCTGTAATTCTGAACTGATAGTCACCTGAATTTTCCGGTACATAGCTGTAAGAAGTTTCAGCGGTGGTATCCAGCTCCTTATAAGTTACGCCGTTATCCTGTGATACCTCTACGCGGTACTTTCCGTCTAACTGCGCACCCTCGCCGCTCCATGATACCGTAATGGAAGAACGGTCCTCTGAAATTACCGGTGTATTTACTCCTGTAACAGCCGGTGCTGTTCCGGCATCTTTATAATAATCCTTCTGATTATATAAAATGTTGCCCTCAGCATCCTTTGCCACCCAGTTGGTAATTTCCACATCGGAGCCAACCAGTGCCAGTCCGTATGATACGGCATCTTCTGCTGTCAGTGTCATATCCTTCCACTTGAATTCCTTTTTATCTGAATACGTCTTATTGCCGTTAGCATCGACAAGCAGCGGCTTACCAAGACTTTCAAATTCGGCAAGATAGCCGTTTTCGGTTCTTGTAAAGGTTACGTTATATTTATTATCTGCTGCCACCTCATACTTTGGTGAACCGTTTCCGGCTTTTCCAGTGCCTTTCATCCAATAGCCCGAAAGTGCATCGGTTCCAACCGATGAATCATAGCCCCTGAATCCCAATGAAGCAAACGCATATTTACCCGAAGTCTGGAATGCACCGACAAAAACACCCGTCCTTTTTGCATTCTGACCCGTAATCGAATAATCCTTAATTTTAAGAGTCATGGACATAGATGCAAATGCATCATTTTCCGGCAGTAAAATGTAACTTGTATTGACTCCTGCATCACCTGTACTCTGTGTAATATATCCGCTTTCTGCAGACTGTTCTGCTTTCATTACAGAACCCGCCCCGGTAACAGTTAGCAAATCTGAACCGGATACCTGCGGCTTATATCCGCTTTCCTCCTGACCTGAATTATCCCTATTCTGGTCATACAGTACATTTCCTGACATATCGGAAAGCACCATATCCGTCACTGTGACGTCCGCACTGTAAACTGCCAGTCCGAACTGTGCCATAATATCCGGTGTCAGCGCAGAATCCGAAGCCTTAAAAGTCTTTTCATTGACAGCCGCGCTGCCTTCCTCCTGAAATGTGGCATAATAGGTATTGTTTGCTTTCTTTTCAATGCTTACCGTATAAACAGCCCCTTCTGTCCATGCCTGCTTCGGACTTCCGTTTCCAGCCTTGCCGGAAGCTTTCAGCCAGTACGGTGATACGGCATTTACATCACCTGTACCTCTGAATCCGATTGAATTATAAAGGTAATCTCCGTCCGGCTGGAATGCACCGGCATACACGCCGGAATATTTTCCATTGCTAAATGAATTGACCTTTAATTTCAACGTCATTTTTGCCGCTTCTTTCGACTGTGGGAATAAAATGTAGGAAACATTTTTCCCTGCCGTTCCCTTATTTCCAACCATACTTGCAGATTCTGCGGTCTGGCTGATTGTCATACTGCCTGCATCCTGTGTCACGGTTACATCTTCCGTATCGCCGTAGGTCTGCAATGTATAATCAATTTTAACATCTTCTTCTGCCTGTGCTGAAATTGTAAGCTTTACACCGGATGTCAGCCTGTCTGCCTTTACAACAATATCTCCGGTTTTGGCATCATAGGTATAATCCTGCTTTGCAAGAACATTTTCTCCTGCTTTAATTTCAATTGCATCCGGAAGATGATATCCGCTGTCTGCCGTAAGCTGCGTTGTAAAATCTGTACCGACTGCCGCATAATCCGCACCGCTTGTTGTAATGTGTTCAAGGTTATAGTCAACATCTGTAAATTCTTCATGAATCGCAATATTTGAAAACTTTGCCGTGCTTAAATTTTCAAGGCTGTTTGCCGCTTTATTCGCATCTACGGCAAATCCCACATAAATGTCTTGTGCCATTTCAATAGTCTTTGAACCGACCTTTGTCCACGTTACACCGTCATCAGATGCATATCCTGTAAAGGTATCGCCGCGTCTTATCAACTTAAACCATGTTCCGTTAAAGTCTGCACCGCTCTTAAAATGCAAATCACTTACCAGTGGTATTCCCGCTTTTTCTGCATTTGCAGGCGAATCAATCGTTTCAGAAATATCCGAAATTTTACCGTTTGTTTCAAGTCTGCTTGCAAGATAGGTTGACCATGTGGTTTCATTGCTGATTTTAACCATTGACATACCGAGTGCCGCCGTCTTTGAACCGCTCTCTAAGCTTTCACGGAACATCACACCGGTAAATACATGGTTGTCAACAGTTGTTGCTGAATCCAGTTTTGTAATAATTTCTGCATCACCTTTGACAAGCTGATACGTATACTGAAAATCATCAGTTGTGGCATCTGCATAGGTACTGCCGGATACGCAGCCTTCTGATGCGCCTAATTTTCCGGCACCTTTCACTGTCATCACACCATTTTCCAAACTTGCATTTCCCGCTACACCCGGATTGCCAATATCAGTGCTTGTCCACTCGCCTGTGCCAGCTGTGCTGTTAATATGCAGCTTCGATACAGATGACTGGGTCTGATTGCCATCATTATCATAGGCTCTAGCGGTGATATTGTACGTGCCGTCTGTCAACCCCGTATAATCACAGGTAAATGGTGCGGTATCTGCTGTTCCGACAAGCTGTATACCATTGTAAAATTCTACCTTTGCAATGCTTCCCCCATTGTTTGCCTTTACATCAGCTGTCACTGTTACTGTCTGTCCTTCATCATACTGTGCATTATCCTGTAAATCAAGGGTAATATCCGGATTTGGTGCCGTATAACCGGACTGCTCTACATTTTCAACAAGTCCGTTAAAATATTCTTCTACGTAAGCATATCCGGTTGTCGGATTGATTTTCTTGGAATCGCTGGCATCATTCGAATTTAAACCGTGTGCTGTCTCCCATGTATCCGGAATTCCGTCCATATCTGTATCAAATGAAGCAACCCGTACAGATTCTTTTGCCGGATAGCCGCCGACCTCATCTTCTGTATTCACATATCTTCCCGAATCTGTCCGCGTTTCGGCTACAACTCTCGCATCAATGGCATCACGGTACGGATAGGTCGCACCCGCCTGCGCAAGCACCGGTTCATAACAGTCCGCAGCACTTGTCACGGTGGCACTGTCAAATCCTTCTGCCGTATACGGTGTTTCTGAAACTACAGTTTTATTGGCTCCTTCTGTCACGCCTGACATTTTTGAACCTTTTGCATTGTCAGCGGTAATTTCAGCATTGCCGTCCATGTAGTTGCCGTTTACATAAAATCCGCCCGGTTTTGTGGCTTCACCCATATCAATGACCTGATACCGAACCTGTTCTCTCGTTCCCTGTCCCGGTTTTAAGAAATTGTTGATAAAATTGGTATACGCATAACCACCACCATAGCAGGTGTTATATCCCCAGTTATAAAGAACATTATTGCTTAACTGCAGTGTTGCCGTACTGCCTCCATCCTTTGTCGGATCGCCCATGCATCCGCCGCCGATTCTTGGATTTCTCGATGTATGATTCGCAATCAGGTTATTCTGAAACAATACATTGTCGCCACCAAAAATACCGCCATATCCGTGACGGCCTTTGGAATGTCCTGAAACAGTCAGACTTTCCGATACGATACACCACTGTACTGTTCCGTCCTGTCCGCGGTAAGTTGAAACTGTTTCATCGGTATTCCAGCTAAACGAACAGTGGTCGATCATAAAAGTCTTATTATCCCTTCCCCAGAGTGCATCCATGGAATCTCCGCCGGTATGTACATTTGCCGCACCCGGACGGAAACGCATATAACGGATAATCAGATTTTCAGAATTGCTGATATTTGTATCCCAGCCGGACAGGGTAATACCATCCCCCGGTGCTGTCTGTCCTGCTACGGTAATATTTTTTCTTTCTTTAAAGGTCAGTGTCTGCTTTAATTCTATCGTACCACCCACATTAAATACAATCATCGTTCCGCCTTTATCTTTGGCAAATTCTTCGATGCCATAACGCAAAGACCCTTCTACCGGTGTTTCACCTTTTCCGTAATCCTCCAGTGTTGTAACGACATACACATCATATCCGCGTCCGCCGGTTGCAAATCTTCCACCGCCTTCTGCGCCTGCAAATGCAAGCAGGGTGTTATTTTCCGCCCCATATGCAAATGTTCCCGCCGGCAGGGATATGCCTGATGTTGCCATCAGTCCTGCCAGTGCAAATGCCGTTGCCCTTTTTACGTGATGTCTGTTCGCCCTTCTCCGCTGTGCGCGGTTTTGTGTCTTCTGATTCATTACTAACCCTCCAAATAAATATTTTCCATGATATCAGGGTCAAAAGGTCTAAACCGAATGAGCTTGCTCATAGGTGGGTGCTTTTCTCCCCAACATCTTCCCATATGTGTATCATAATCTTTCACCCCGGCATTTCAAAGATACAATCCATTTTTGTGCAAAATGTATCTTTTGCAATTATTTTTTGCAAAAGTTTTTTGCAAAATATCTTGTTTTTAGTTTTATTTTTCGTTATGATAGACGTGCAGGGTACAATTTTTTATTGTATAAAATGTATCCTGTATGGGAAATCTATCAGGCATCGCTTGATATTGGCATTATTGTGCCGCAGATATCGCAAAATATTCCTGATAGCAGATGAGAAATCGCCTGCGCGAATTTTTCATCGCTTTTTTGCAACAAGTTGCTCAGAAACGGAGATTGATATGAATGAACAATTATTAATACAAGGCATTTTACATGAAGCATTTACACGGACAAGTTATGCACCGGAAGCGGAAGCCGCGGATTTTCTGCGTTGCCGTTTTCCCTATCCGAATTTCTGCATCACTGCATTTTCACTGTCCGGCACACGGCTGGCGGATTCCTACCGGCACCAGTTGATATCCATGATTCCAAAATACACTGCGGGACTGACAAAATTTCCGACCTTTGCCTACCGCACGGAAAATCATGAATTTTTACTGCTTTTTAATTATCCGGAGGAATCCGAGCCGCAGGAGTATATCCGGCAGTCTTATGAATATTTTAAACAGCGGCACAACTGCACGGTGTTTTGGGGTATCAGCCGTCCCTGTGTCGGTCTGTCTGAATTTATTTTTGCCAACAAAGAGGCACTGACTGCTCTTTCATTTTCACTGACGGACAGCCATGACGATATTACCGTCTATTCCGACCAAATGTTTATTCCGGCAGAAAATTCATACGGCTGTTTCTATCCGCAGACTGCGGCAGATTTACTGATAAAGGGCATGAAAAACCACGATACGGATTTGATTCATTTTATCCTGACGGTGCTTGAAGATGAAAATACACGGTTACACCCTTTTTCGTCTGAACAGATGATTGCTGGGCAAATGCTTGCCCTTCATAATGCCGTAACCGCCACTTTTTTCGGTCTGAATCCGGTGAAGTACGGCTTTTTAGAACAGTTGTTTGCTTTCCAGCAGGAAATTATTGGCTGTCAGGGAAATTTTGAACATTATTTTTCACACCTGCATGACCTATGTCTTTCGGTCAGCGCTTCACTTGCCGGACAACGGATGAGCAAAAAGAAAGAGCTTGTTCAGGAAACCGCTGATTTTATCCTGCAAAATTATGCCGATGCCAACTTAAATCTTTCCGGCACGGCACAGCATTTTCAGGTTTCCGAAGGCTATCTTTCGAGTATTTTTAAGGAACACGCCGGTATCTGTTTTGCGGAATACCTTGAAAAATGCCGCATTGAAAAAAGCTGTGTTTTGCTGTCGGACACTGCCTCGACAATTGAACAGATTGCCGAAGATGTCGGCTATAACAGTGTGTATTCTTATCGCCGTGCCTTTAAGCGGCTGTTTCATATCAGTCCGTCCGCTTACCGGGAACAGAAACTGCCGTAAAAAACAAAAATACCCCGAAACAAAAATACCCCGCAGGGACTGTCAGATTTTATCGCTGACAGTCCCCGCGGGGCTTTTCTTTGCTTTTAGCAATTCTTATCCTGTATTCATTTTTTCTTTTGTTATTTTTTTGTTATTCCGTCACTTTAGACTTCTTTTTTGCTTTTGAACCGACAATACCTGTTCCGCTTAATGCCAGTAAAGCAAACAGCCATGTAACAGGGGTACTGTCACCGGTTTGGACAGGTGTTGTTCCTTTATTTTTTGAATCGCCGGAGTCACTATCTCCGTGGTCATTTCCCGGATTATCCGACGGGTCATCTGACAGTGGATTGCCCAGTGTGTCCGTTGGATTATCCGGTGGCGTATTCCCCGGTTTGTCTGATGGATTATCCGGTGTAACTGCCGTATCATGGTATACCAGCACAATCGTTCCGGTCTGGTCTGTTGCGAAACGAATCTTTCCGTCATCTTCACGAACGGTTACTAATTCCTGTATATCGCCGCCATTAAAAATAAGCATCTGATATTCTCTTGTCGTACCGTCTGTCATACCACTCTCGTCCGGTCTGCCTGCTTTTAAAATCAGCTTTGCAACAGTCTGTGTAACCGGAATTTTTTCACCGTCATCACCGGTCTGCTTTGTCATTGAAATATCATAATATCCCACAATACCGCCATTTTCCGGTCGTTTTAATATCCAGCCCGCAGTCTGTTCCTGCTGAAGCTCCGACACATCTTCCTTCGGGCTTACTGTCACCGTAAGGTAAATATCATACCCCTGTGCCAGCATATCAGTTTCCTTTTGTGTCAGCACATTCTTTATCAGACTTTCCTGACTGTTTGCCACTGACATTTCCGGGACACCTTCTCCTGTAACAAGCATCACCTTTACCATTCCCACACCTGTTGCCGGAATCTTCATAACATCCCTTCTGCCATCACAACGGCTACAATGGTGGGACTTTTCACCCGCTGTTTTTCCTGTCGGTTCAACATCAATTGTCCAGTCCTGTGAAAAATCATGTCCAAGCGGCAGCAGTTCGGTCTGTCCATGTTCACCGCATACTTCACAAACCGCATTTGCAGAACCAGTTTCCGTACAGGTCGGTGCTTTTTCTACGCCACCGGTTTTCCATGTATGCTGCGGATTCACCTGAATCATCATCTCTGTACGGTTGTCATCAACGTCCTGTGCCGTGATTTTTACAGGCTGACCGTTTCCATTTACCGTATATACTCCATCTTCCGGTATCAACTCTATATCCCCTGCAAAGACTTTATCCAGATTGTCATCTTCTACCGTAAACCGTACAAATTCACAGTAAACACCACCATCTTCAATTCCTGTGATTACAGGCAGAACAGATGGCTGTCCGATGCCGACCGTTACCTGTACAACCGATACATTTCCAGCTTTATCAACGGCGGTAATTTCCTGAATATCATCTTTCGGATAGAGTGTATATTCACCATTTTCAGGAAATACCCGCTCTCCGTTAATCGTTACATAATCAAGATTTTCGTCCTGAACTGTAAATTTTTTGTTAAAATTTTCACTTATATCATAATACTGTCCATTCTGCTCAACACCACCAAGCTTCGGCAATGTCGCATCTAATATCATACCATCTGACGATACATAAATGGCATTTCCTGCTTTATCTGTAATTTTTGCATAAATGATATATTGTCTGTCCGGTTCAATATTAAATTCTTTTTCGTACAGTGTCCATTTTCCATTTGGCAATGCATTTAATTCGTCCATTGAATAGCTTCGATCCGCAATCATATAATGGATACTGCCTACACCGCTTCCGCTGTCTGAAGCCGAAAGCAATACTTTTTGTGTTTTATTAAAAAACTTTCCAAATGTAATCTGATTTAAAATACCTGACCATTTATCACCTGACACATTAATTGAACCTGTAGGCAGTGTGACATCTGGTTTTACGGTAAACTGAAGCGTTGTTTCTTTTAATGTACCGGACGGTGTACCTACTTTTAATGTACCCGTATATGTTCCTGCCGTAAGTCCCTGTTTTGGACGTACATAGATTTTTCCACCCGCGCCCGGAGCAAGCGTAAGCTTGTCTTTTTCTATAACAAAATAATCCATTCCGTCCGGCATCGTAATATCAATTTCTACCGTATCATTTCCGGTATTACTGATTTCAATATATTCGTCCCCGCTTCCGCCATTGGATACATAGCCTTCTTCCTGTTTACCAAAATCAAATGGATTCATCGTTATGTCAATATTTTGCGTTCTGGCGGTCACACTGATTGGTTCTGTATATGCAAGGTACGTTCCATAGGTAATCTTAAACTGCGTTAAATTCATGCTTTCCGTCAACGGCTGTCCATCATAGTCTGTTGTAATACCATACTGTTCAAATTCCTCATACGGACATTCATACGATGTACCATCAGTATAAGACAGCTTTACCTTCATTCCGGTAAAATCCATGGTATCGCCCTCCTGATACTCAAGCCGGGACGGTTCATGAATTAATTCCATGCCATTCACAGATATTTCTTCAAATCTCGCTTCAATGGTATGGTCTGCAAAAATATTGTCAAATGTATAGCGCTCTGTCACACCAACACTGCGTCCATCTACCAGCACGTCGGCAATTGCATAGCCCTGAGCCGGCGTAATGGTATAAACCGCCGAAGCCCCTTTTGCATAACTGACCGCACCGCTTGGTGAAATACTGCCGTTACCGGTGGCTGTGGCAGTGATGGTATTTTGACTTGTATTTAAAATCAGTATCTGATTATCAACCTTTATAAGGTCATATTCTTTATCATTTTCATCAATTACGATATAATTATTCAGATTAAGCAAATCAAACGAATCTGCTTCTGCAACAACTTTCCCATCAATGCAGTCTGACGCCGGATACACTAAATAAATTTTATTCAGTTCATTAATCCCCGGAGAAACCACATGAACGCGCCTATCTGTAAAGCCATTCATATAAAGCCTTGTTTGTTTCCACGGATTTCCTGAATATTGAAGCGTACTCTGCTTCGTATCATTAATCCAGCAGCTTACCGACTTTATTTCATTTAATCCTGAAATATTGACTTCAACATTTCCCTTAACTGTCCCAGTTCCTAACGGTTCCCACGAACCAATATTTAACGCAGTTTTAAATTCACACGCATTAATATTGGCTGTTAAATCTCCTTCAACCTGCGCCCGACACAGCATTACATTACTATCAGATTCTGTAAGATAGTAGCTGTACACATTTGAGAAATCAAATTGAACATTTCCTCCGACATTCCCTGAAACACCATATAACACATCATAAACGCTACACGTTGTCAACTGTGTTGTAACATTGCCGGAAATATTGCCATTTACACCTTTATACGAAGTCAAACGTGTAAGTTCAGCTGTAATATTTACATCATCGGCAGTAATATCACTTACTGAAAACTGATTTATATCACAATTAGTAAATTTCACTGATAACTTTTGGGTTGTCAGCAAATCACTGGAAAATGAATTTATATAAAAATAATTACAATCAACGTTTGTATTTCCGGTGACTGTTCCCGTTATATCTATGTTACTAATATATTCATTTGCACTTGTATTAGCATTTTGACCTGTAACTGCTACATTTCCTTGAATGAAATCCTGTGAATCACAAGTATGAATTCTTACATATGAATTATTATTATTGCCAGACCCACGTAATGTTAATGTGATATTTCCAATAACATTCTGCTGATATGTTCCGTAAATATCAATCCGCTCTTTGATATTGTATGTATCAACTCTAATCGCAATATCCCCGGCATATGTACCATCGGCATATCCACCTACTATCGTCCAGCCACTTAACCCGCCAAGTGCATCTGAACTGTCTGACTTATATTTCTCATAGACCAGCGTTCCCTTCACCTGATTCTCATAAATATATACACTGGTGTAGTAATTCATTCGTACCGTGCCATCTTGTGATACTCCTGCGAATTGCTCTCTATATGTAACCAGCAGCGGTGTACCATTCCCATAAATAATCTTATTAGCTTCATCGACTGTCGGCGCTGATGCCTGTGTATAAACCACCGCACCGTCTGCACGCACAAATACGCTTCCCATATCCGGCAGGACTGCTGTTGTCAGCACCACAACCAGTAATATACTCAAAGTCCTTCTTACCCAGCCTTTTAAGCGGTATTTTTTCCTCATACGCAATTCCTCCATGAATTTTCAATATGCCCATATAGTTCTTTTGTACTATCGCACTATAGTTATAGTTCTATAATACCACGGCAGGGATTTTATGTATATCTATTTTTACTAATTTTTAATATTGCATCATAATTTCTTATAAAGCAGAAAATACCGGACTTTCCATGTCTTTTTGTTTCGACATGGAAAATCCGGTATCTAACTGTTTATTTTACTATCGTTTTATTTATCTTCTGTTTTATTTTACTTCTTTTTTCTTTCTGCCCGCCAGCACTACCAACATCGTCAGCGCTGCAAACATTGCCAGTACAAAAGGAATTGCACGCATACTGTCCGCAGTTTTTACACCCGCATTATCTGCCTGTGCATCAGATGCTGTCTCTGTACCTGTCACAGAACCTGCTGTTGAAGACTGGACGGACTCGGATGGCTGTCCTGATGTCGTTGGCTGTGAAACAGTCGGATGTACCGTTTGTGTCGGCTGTACTGTTGTCGGCTCTGAAACAGTCGGCTGTTCCGGTTCTGACGGTGTGGTCGGCTGTTCATTTACTGTCTGATAAACTACCGCAAACGGACTGAATGAGGAAACTTCAACATAAAGTCCATTGTCTGTCAGCTGCGGCATCAGTGTTTCCAGACCATTTTCTGTCAAATGAAGCACTGCAAATGAGTAACCGCTCTTTCCTGTTCCTGCCGGATATTCCAAAGTAACCCCCATCTTGCCGTTCTTAAATGTTACAGTCTGACCTGCTTCATCTGTCAGGTTCATTTCCAGATAAGAAATACTGCTGTTTTTCAAAGTTTCCGGCATTTCATTTTCGATTGCCGCTTTCATCTGCTGTGCAGCTGTATCGTATGCCTGTCCTTCTTTTACAATATTCAGGCTCAACTTTGTATTCTTTAATACACTGCCGTCTGCACCCACAAATTCAACTGTTTCAGGAACAGTTACTGTACCGCTTCCGTTGACTGTAACCGTTGTCTTTGTTTCTGTCGGTGTTGTCGGCTCACTCGGCGTCGTTGGCTGTTCCGGTGTTGTTGGTTCACTCGGTGTCGTCGGCTGTTCCGGTTTCGTTGGCTCACTCGGGGTTGTCGGCTGCTCTGGCGTTGTCGGCCGCTCCGGTGTTGTTGGCTGCTCCGGTTCACTTGGCTGTTCCGGTTCTGCCGTAACTTCCTTACCGTCTACGATAAGCTTTACATCAGAGAAGGTTACATCGGCATTTCTTGCCACGTACATGCCCACATAGACATAATCGGAATCAATAGATGTCAATTTAAAGTCAAATCCACCGGTAATTGTTTCTTCTTTTCCGAATGTGCAGGCATATCCGTCTGTACTGCTTTCAATTTTAACATCAATCACATCACCTGCTGCAATTTCATTTACACAGATTCCTCCTCGTGTTAAAGCACCACTCTTTCTCGCAAAGCAGTTCCATACATTTCCCTGTTTTGATAATTTTAGCGGTCCTGCTGCCACATAATCTCCCATCATATCTTTCGTATTCATATCCAGCCATACAGCATCTCTTACCATCAGTCCAAATGAAGTCTGATCATGTACATCGTAAGATAACACTCTCATTTTAGCTGACAGTGTAAATACACTTTTTGCTGGGACTTTATAATAATACATCGCTATACCGTCAGAAGTATCCGTTATTTTTCCCTTTGTACTCTTAATATGGACTGTGTTATTTTCCAGTCCTTCAAGCACATGCGTTGCCTTTGACGGCTTACCGCCAAGGTCGCCAAATACCGAACCGCTCCAGATACCAATCTGTTTCCAAAGCTGACTGACATCTGTAACCGGAGTATATTCTGCTTCCTTATAATCCGGATTTGGCTGCAATACTTCGCTCTTTAACGGTTTTTGGGCCTCCTTAATGTGTTCTGAAAGTCCCGGAATATTCTGTTCTTTCAATATTCTTGTCATCATGTATGCATTATAACGTGCACCATAAATATTCGTATGCGTATTATCTACGCTGGTACCAGAAGACGAGGTCCATGCATGTAAATTCAATGTTTCATCTGCTCCCAGCTCATCATAAAGATTCTTTGTAAGCGTTGTCATATCCACAACGGTTATATCTAAATCTTCACCCATTTTACGAATTGCCTCGGCATAATTTCCTCCTTCAAATTCACCTGAATCTGATGTGATATGCAGATTTGAATCTTCCCATATTCCTGTTGCTGTTCTTCTGACAATCGGTGTACAAAGAACAACTGTAACGCCTTTTTCCTGCGCCGGTTTTACATAATTTACATACAGCGAATTGGCAAATGAACCTTCTGTCAAATAATTGCCATTTGGATTCGTATACCGTCCTTCATCCGCTTTTTCATCATTATGTCCAAAGCCAACAAACAGGTAATCTCCTGCTTTCATTCCCTGCATTAATGTCTGATACTGTTCTTCCTGCACATAGCTTTTTGAGCTTCTTCCTGACAATGCAAGATTTTTCACTGTGAGACTGCTATCAAAATAATGTTCTAACTGTGTTCCCCATCCATACCTTGGATAATAATAGGTGTCATTAAAACTGCATACTGTTGAATCTCCTACGGTCCATACCGTTGCCGCATTGAATGATGGAACATCCGGCTGTTCAGGTTTTGACGGCTGCTCCGGTTTCGTTGGCTGTTTTGGCACCTGTGCCGATACAAAGCTCTTACTGTCACCTGTTGTTCCACTGATTGTTTCCGGCTTTATAACCAGTTTGATCAAACATCCTGCATCCTCCTGCGTAATTGTATAGCTTTTATCCGCATAAGAAGGTACTGCCTTTACCAGTGTTTCTTCTCCTGATGGTGTTATACGATACCATTCCAATACAGAGGCATCCGCTTCTTCATTACCACTTAACGTATACAATGCCTTTAAAACAGAACCCGTTTTAAGCTCGCCTTCGATGGCAATATCTTTCACTGTCACTGCCGTGTCTGTTTCCTGTACAAAATAAAACGGCTGCCAGCCCTTAAATGTCTGCACAATATCTGCATATGGATTTTCATTCTTTACTGTGCCTGCCGTTCTAGCTGAAACATCTGCCGCACCGCTTCCTAAAACCGTCGTATTGTATTCCTGATAATTTGCATCTTCCGGTCTGGCACCACTCATTGAATTCCAGCCTACCGCTGTTACTGTATCCTTTGTCTGAAGCTTTGTATTTAAAAATGCAACCGTTGCACTGCTTCTCCATGGTCTTCCAAAATATCCTGCCGCTACATCCCATGCATCATTGGCTGACACATAACAATTTCTGAAAATGTAACCGGTCGTACTTCCATCTGCCGCAGCCGTAATATAAGCGCCCTTTTGTGTATTGCTGTATCCATAATAACTCAGTTCACAGGCATCAAATAAAACATCACCGCCGCCAAAGATATAATCAGTATTGCCATCTATGAAACAGTTCTTGAAATATGCCTGAATATTATTACCTGTATACAGTGTATCCTGACTACTGACAATTCTACACTCATAAAACTCCGACTGTGAACCTTCAACTGCAAGCGCACTGGCACGTTCTGTCGCCTCACCGCTTGCCACATCAGAATCTTTGGTTCTTTCAAAATTCTTAATATCCGGTCCACCCGGTGTCACACCGTCTGCCAATTCTTCATCTGTAATGTATTTATTAAATGACGATTCAAATGTAATATTCTGTGCGCGAAATGCTGTTGCCGTATTTTTTATATAAACAGCCGCACCCCATTTTTGTGCAGTATTTTTTTCAAATTTGTCATACGCTGCTGCTTCTGAATAATACCCGTCAGCACCAATACTGTAGTATTCGTATCCAATACCATAATACCACGTTAACAGCACTTCTTTTTCCGGTTCATCATTAATAAATGTTACATATGGTGTATCTACAAGAACCTGCTCACGATACACCCCCGGCGCGATATGAACAGTAATGCGCTTTGATTCATCAGAAGGATTCATCGCTTTACATGCTTTTACTGCTTCCCGCACTGTCTGATAATTATGCTCTTTCTGGTCATATCCGACATAAATATCCGGTACCCATTCAAGTTTTTCTTTTTTTGTCGTTAAAAATAGCAAATCTCTTGCGACTGCCTGATTTTCAACGACAATATGTGAAACAGTCTGATAGTCCCCTGCCTCTGCTTTTACTTCATATGTACCGTTACGCAGTTTAAGCTGATAACTATTTGCAGAAATCGCTGCATCATATATATACCTGTCTTCCATATTCACAAACTGTAACGCTGTCACTGTATCCGGCACATCCAAACCTGTAAATGCACCTGACACTGTGTAAGTTTCTTTTTTTACGACATGAATATTCTCTTGTGCTGATTGTGTCAGACAGATTTGCGCTGTTCCGTCCGGCTCATAATCGTTAACGCCGTTTAATGTAATCGTATATGTTACATCCGGTTCAATACTTACACTGTAAGCTCCCTGTTCATCCGGTATAAAAACAACATCTTCTTTTTCTGAATTTTGAGGTGCTTTTAAAATAACCCTTAATGCACTGGTATCATAATCTGTATCAAAGCCTGATATGTTTCCTTTTAATTCACACACATTTTTACTTTCCACAAAAAGATTCTGCTGTTTTCCGTTTATTACATCTGTATCCTGCACTGTAATATTTTTACACGCATCTGTGAAACCAAATCCCACATTTTCTGTAAGAACTGCCGTATATGTATATCCCGGTGTCAGGGAAACTTTATACATTCCATTTTTAACCTTTGCCTGCACTTCTTCCAGTGTTTCCGTATTTATAAATTTTACGCCATATTCTGCAATATCCGTACCTGCCATATCTACAGTTCCTGTTACCTCAACCGGAGGAATCTGTAAAATTCTGTGGTATACCGGTTTTACATTTGTCGTACTTCCAACATAAATCTGATACTGTCCACTGTACTGTGCAATAAATTCATACCGTTTACAGGCTGCATTTCCAATATCTGCTGTATCGTCCTGTGTTCCCTGTGTCCCTTTATAAAGGAAATGAACTTTGTCGGTTTCTTTTGTATAAGACCCCATATATGCCACAATTTTATCTCCGGCGCTTACATCATTTAATGTAACACAGCGTCTTGTATTTCCACCTTTTCCATTGCATTTCCATACACCATCAGAACAATATCCGTCCTCATATGAAAATGTCGTATAATTCACACCGCCTGTGACAAATTTCAACGCATTGACACCGCCCTGTATGCTGTCTCCATTTTCGTATTTTACTGCAAGTGTACCAAAATTCACTATCTTATCTGTATTAACCGTCCCATCCAGTGTACCATTTTCACCTATAAGACCATTGGCATCCCATGCTGCCTGTGTGATATTGTTATGATATATTTGTGTATCCTCTTCCTGCTTCGCCCCAAAATCCCACACTTCAATCTGTCTTGTAACTTCCGGTCTCTGAAGTTCGGATGGAGTCACAAGAATATACGGAATATATGTATTTGCTGTCAGCGTAACTGTTCCGGCATTTCCCGTATACTCAAAAACAATTCGATCCGAACCGTCGGTCTGGGATTCACTATAACAATTCTGTGTCTTTGAAGACTGAACCGTCTGGTCAAGTGTTCCGGATTCAGTATTAAGTTTAATATCACCACCCCACCGGCAGCCTCCAATCATAATGCTGCAGTCTCCCGGTACCTGAATCGTAAATTCCGTTTTCCCCTGCATTCCATGTGTTGAATCCTTATACCGTCCGGGTGTCCGAACCTCCATCAATCCTATAACACCTGTATTCAAAGCAGGTTCTGACGCACTGCTGTCTAAATTGTAAAGCACACTATCTTTTATCCTGAAATCATAATAATAGCTGGTATTCACTGCCATCTGTGCTGCTGTCATTCCATCAGCCACCATTATAGACTGTGGTATATAATCATCTGCAAGCGGTGTAATCAGAATTTCCGGTATATACGATCCCGGTGAACTCACGGTAACTGTTCCCGCATCTCCCACATAACAAAAGCTTACTCTGTCCTGACCACTTGTATCAGCCCGATTATAACATTTTGCTGTTTTTGCTGCTTTAGACACGGCATCCAATGCTCCCGTTGTTGTTTTTAATACAAACTGGTCATTCTGTCCTGTAAACTGACATCCTCCAATTGTAATCATACAATTTCCAGCGACCTTAAACGTCATCTGTGCCTGTCCGTTCATGCCATGCTGTGTACTATGGAATTTTCCCGCCTTCTCCACGGTCATCAATCCAAATGTGCCACATTTCATTTCCGGATTAGCACTTTCTTTTGATGTATCATAGATTTCACTGTCTTTGTTTTGAAAATTAAATGCATATGCAGTTCCTTTTACTGGTTCTGTTACCAGAAATCCGTCTGCGTATGTATATTCTTCAGAATCCGCAGCAAAAATGGCATAATCGCCTGTAAATACTGATGTTATCATCATCAGAAGCGTTAATGCCATGCTGATCCATCTTTTGGTTGTTTTTCGCAACTTCATTTGTAAAACCTCCTATTCTTTATTTTAAATTTATACTGCGGATTATAATTGCATTGCATTCATTTTGCAATATATTTTATAAAACTATTTTTCTTTTCTCTGTTTTAAACGTTTTTTTGCTCATTTAATTGTTAATATTTCACAATTCTTTTGTAAAATTTAATATATAACAAAAAAACTTAGAAAATAGCTTCTAAGTTTTTTCTATTAAAAATCACAATTGTTTGGTGTTCTAGGGTAAGGGATAACATCTCTAATATTTTCAATACCAGTGATATACATAAGCAATCTTTCAA
>ERZ780168.1182-NODE-1182-length-28645-cov-13.846135_pt1 | contig 28645 bp, 45 predicted proteins | sample MGYA00510981_ERZ780168 | MGnify/ENA primary metagenome ERZ780168 (study PRJEB29588, sample SAMEA2158769) | human gut metagenome | biome: human gut; feature: human-associated habitat; material: faeces | place: Denmark | collected 2008/2010 ...
ATACGGCAGGACCTGGCGCGGCCCTGCCGTTCAAAATTATGCATTCGGGATCTCCTCGATCAGCTCGATGAGCGTGCCGTTGTCGTCGTGCGGCAGCGCTTTGAACTCGGGCTCCACGACGGTGCCCTCGTCGGTGCTGAACGTCAGAGTGAAACCGGCGGTGTTTTTGCCCTTGATGAGCACCCAGAGGTTGCCGTCGGTGCTGTCCTCGTGGAAGAAACAAATCACATACTGCTTATTGGAGCCGTTGCCGGCGCCGCCGATCTTGGTGGTGCGCTTGCCGGAGGCTTCGGTGCTGGTGCCACGATCGACCAGCTTGGTGAGCGTCTTGCCGTTCCACGTGAGCAGGCCGCACTTGAGCAGCGCCTCCTCGCTGGTGGTGATGATTTTGGAGACGTGGCCGAGGTCGTCCTTCTCCTCGTAGGTCTCCATGGTGTACTCAAGGGACGCGCCGCCCTTAATCCAGCCCAGCAGATTGTTGTCCACGCAGAGCGTGGTGATCTCGGGCATGGCGCTGTCATACTCGGCCACGTAAATCTTGCCGCTGCCGAGAGTTATAACGTCTTTATCGCGTTTTGCCATTCTCAGGCCCTCCTTTTTTCGGTGTAATCAAATTCATAAATTACTTGGTAGAGCTGCTCGGTTTCTATCCAGTACCGGTCCTGCTTGGTCCATTGGACGCCTGCCGCCGTGAGCGCGGCCTCCATCGCGGTTTCCGCCGCGTCGTCCGGCTTGGTCTCGTAAAGCTCCACCGTCGTGCTATGGAAAAAAATCGCGGCTAGCCCGTCGGGGCCGTCCGTCTCAATGTCGTCCATATAAACGGCATAGGTCTCCTTCGGGGGCGACGGGAAGCGGGTCCGCCGGTACGGGACCCCGGCCGCGGTCAGTATTTTATTTACCACTCAGGATCGCCTCCACTTCGATTTCATACTCGCGCAGCACCTCGTTCACGGCGTCGGCCAGGAAGGGATTGGCCCGAGTCCGCCCACCGTTCCGGGTGGCGTGCCCGTGGGCCAGTAGGTGCGTGAGCCGATAGGCCGGCGCCCGCACATACCAAACATAGGTGTCCCCGTTGAGCGTCGACTTGAAGAGTTTACTCGCGATGCTGCTCTTAAACTTACCCCGGGCACCAACCGGCGCGTTGGCTTTTGTCAACTTGACGAGCTTCTCCGCGGCGCGCTGGCTTGCGTTGTTAATTCGTTCAAGTGACTCCTGCTGGTAGAGAGTGAGCTCGCGCGTGATTGCGGCGCCCAGATATTCCGGGCTAACAGTGGGGCCCTTAGCCATAGGCCTCGCCCTCCAGTCGCACGGTGAGACGCCGCTCCATGTAGTCGTCGTAGTCGGTGATGTTGAAATACTGCCCCCGGTAGACAATGCGGAATATCTGGGTATTAAAGCGGACGACCTCCAGGTCTTGGGTCCAGCGCACGTCGAAGGCCAGTCGCGGGTGATACTGGTCAGCGCCAGCACTGAACGACTCGCCGCCGCCGGCGCGGTTAACCTGGAGAGCGTGCAGATGCCGCCAGTCGCTCCAGGCCTCTGTGTCGCGGTCCTGCCGCTGGATTGTAATGGGAATATAGCTCACGGGCTCGCCTCCTCAGAGGCTGCCGCTTCGATTGCCCGACGCAGCTCCAAGCGTAGCTGCAGCTCCATGTCTGCCACCAGGCGCCGGGTCGCTCCAGAGACTTTAGCTGTCACGCCGCGGTTGCTGTGCAGGTCCTCCAAGTAGATGAGCTCCAGCTCGTCCACGCGCGGGTCGTCGGGCAGATAGTCGCTCACCGAGTCGCCGACGGCACCCAGGACCGTCTGGTGGGCTGTGCTGAGCTCGCGCTGGACGTTATAATTTATCATCTCGTCGTCGAGGTCGTCATAGCCCAGATACTTGAGGGCGTCCGCCAGTGTTACGGACATAAGCCCACCTCCTTCTCAAAAGATGGCCGGGCGGGTGATTGACCCGCCCGGGTGCGGTTATCAGGTCGAGGCCATGATGCCGGCGGCCTTGAGAGCTGCCACGAGGGCGTTAAACTCAGCGGCCGTCGGGGTAGCGCCCGCAGCGTCAGCCACGGCTGCGGCCTGCTTGACCACACCGGCCTTGGCGGTGGTGGCCGCGCCGCCGCTGATGCTGGCGCCGGACTCGAAGGTCAGCTTGCCGCCGATTACCCACTCACTGCCGCCCGATTTGCGGTAGTTCTTCGCGGAATGTCCTGCCATTTATATCACTCCTCTCGGTTAGTCGCCGGCGCTCACGCAGTAGCGGTGAACTTGCCGTAAATGTAGGCGCTGGTGTCGGTGCTCATGACGTCGAAGCCCTCAATCACGCGCAGGCAGTTCTGGTTCTTGTTGAACAGATAGTGCTCGGACGTGGTGAACTCCAGGCCGCTGTGCTCCACGAAGGTGCAGCCGGCCTTGGTGCTGCCGTAAATCATGGGGTAGGTATTAGCCGCCACGTTTGAGAGCTGTGCGTCAGGGAATACGTGGATCGGCAGCCCCTGGAAGAGCTTCTGGGTCGGGTTTGCCGGGTTGGCCTGGAGCACGGGGCGACCGTCGCCGTCCTTCTCGGCGTCCAGGCAGGCGAAGCCGCTCTGGTTGGTGATGATAACGGCGTCGTGGAGGCAGGACGGGTCGAGGTCCGCGGTGATGGACTTCTTAAGAGCCTCCCAGCCTGCCACGGCCTTAGGCGTGCCGCTGGCATAGCCGGCCTTGAGCTTGGCAAAAATGGCGCTGTTTTCGGATATGATGGCATTGCGCAGGAACCAGCGGTTTATGTAGCCCATGAGGCCCGCCTTCTCAGCGCCCAGCAGAATGCGAGAAATCGGGATAAGCTTGCCCATCCAGCCGATGGTGAAGGTTTTCTTCACGAAGCTAATGCCGGTTTCCTCGGTGATGGCGTCGCCGTCGTCGAACGCGGTCAGGCCGGCAGGGGTGCCGCTCTCGTAGTTGATGGAGCCAGACAGCGCGTCGGTGGTCTCGACGGTGACCAGGTTCTTCGCGCTGACATAGGTCTTGCGCAGCTCGTTGATTGCGGCCTTGACGTCCTCGGGGACGAGATAGTTCTCGCCGTTGGTGGCGTCGGTGCCGGAGATCAGCGCGGTCTTTTCCACGTCGGTGAGCACGCCGCGGCTGACCATCTTGGTCATGAGCTTAAAGCCGTCGGCCTTGTCCGCCTGGCCGGCTTTTTCGAGGTCCTCTTCGGAGACGTCAGCCTTGCCGGCCTTCTCCAGACGTGCCTCCAGGTCGAACTCCTTCTGGAGCTCGTCGATCTTGTTGAGGGTCTCCTCGGCCTTGTCCAGATCGCGGCCCTCGCCGTCGGCCATGTAGCCCTTGGCGGTCTTGTTCAGCTCCATAATCTGCGCCTGGAGCTCTCTCATTCTTTTAGTCATGTCTTTGTCCTCCTTAAATTGTAAAATGTTTGTTTGATGCAGCGAGACGAGACCGCAGACCCAGCAGGCGGGCCTTTTCTTTCTCGTCGTCGGTGAGTGCGGGAGCTGCGTCGGGCTCATAGACGCGCAGACCGGTGTAATTTTTACTCACGCCGGCCGCGCGTTGCGCGGGAACGGCCACCAGGCTGAACTCGTAGGCGTCCCTGGCGCCGTCCAGTCTGAACGTGCACACCTTCGGCCCGCCCTCTTTTTCATAGGAGCGGCCGGGCCAGTGGGGGCAGTAGCTCTTTGCGTTGTCGGTGCCGCAAATGCTGCAAATGCTGGACGACACGCGGCAGCCGACGCTGCCCTCTTTCTTGATGCCCGCCCGGATTTCGGTTATAAGGTCCTTGTTGCTCTCGGTGCGCACCATGTAACAGTGCGCTTTGAGCTGCGTGTACCGTTCGCCGGACGGCAGGGTCTTGTCGTGCTCCACCAGCTCTGTCGCATATATGCGCGCCACCTGGTTGTCCGCGCTTGCGAGGTGGTCCTTGATAACCGTTTTACCGATGAAGAGCTTCTGGAGCTCTTTCAGGGCTTTGAGACTGAACTGTTCATACTGACGGTCCAGCTCGTTATCGCAGAGCACCGCGGCGAAGGTGAACACCTCGGACGCCTCCAGGGGCTCCAGCGCGAGCTTATTAATCGCTTTCAGCTCCGTGTCGGTGACTTCCTGGTTCTCAAGCTGCGCGGTCTTGTAAATCAGCCCGTCGTCTGTTGCAGCGCTTCTCTGATCGCGGCTTTTATCCATGCCTTGTCCTCCTCTCTTGTCGTTGTAGCGCCGGGATTGGACTGCCCGGCCATATATTGCGACCCGGCGTACTGCACGGGGATCGCGGCACCATTGCCCAGGAGATTGTCGCCGCCCTCTTTATGCGGCAGGTCCAGACGCTCACGGGCTTCGTTGGGGGTCATAAGGAAGCTGCTCACGGCAGTGCTCAGCGTGGAGATTTGGGTCTGCTGGTCAGCGCGCAGCAGGACCGAGACGTTGAACTTAGCCACCAGGCCGGATGCCTCCTCCGTGTCGCTGAGAAGCTTCCAGCTCAGCTCCTCCTCGTACTGCTTGATGTTAAAAAGCAGCGTGTCAATCAGGAAGGACAGCTGCTGTGCCTCCGCGTTCGCGTAGCTGCTCTTGGTATAGTCGCCGACCTGGTTAGGCTTCACGCCGAAGGCCGCGGCGATTTGGAGCGCGCTGTACTGCTTGACCTCCAGGAACTGGCTGTCGGCCAGCTTGAGGTTGAGCGGTGTCAAGGTCATGCCAAGCGGCATGGGGATGATATTCTCCACGCCTTTCGACTTCATCTCGCCCTTGGCGTAGGCTTCGATGCCCTTCGTCAGGGTGTCGACGCTGGCGTCCTTGAGGCTGCCGGTGTACTGGAGCACGGCTTTGGCGGTCATACCGCTGTCGTACATTTTATTGACCATCTTCTGGGCCTTGATATTACCCTGGATAGTGTTGGCCAGCTGTTCCCGCACGGAGACGCCGACCAGCCCGTCAATCGTCTGGTGCGTCTTAAAGTGCAGGATTTCCTCGGAGCCGTAAATCGCCACGCCGTCACCGTCGGTGTAGGCATAGTAGACGTCGGGCACCTTGGCCAGGCGTCGAGCGTTGTCATAGACGACGCGCATCTTCGTCGGATCCAGCGGCCAGAGCTGCGGGTGCCGCGGGTCGTTCGTATCAATCAGCGCGTAGGCGTTGCCGTAGTGGTTGCGGCAGTATTCCATATAGGTCCAGAACACGCTCGCACTCATGTACCGGTTGGGCCGCTCGTTGAGCATCCGGTAATAACGATGGCCGAGCATGGGGACCACGCCCGTGTTGGGCGTTGCCTGCATGAGCCGCAGCGGTAGCTTGCCGATGCTCTCAGACAGGACCTTGATGCAGGCGAAGTAGGTCGCCTCGCTGAGAGCTCCGCCGGAAACATCGTGCACGCCCAGCCATTGCAGCAGCTGGTCAAGCGTCAGCTGCTCGGAGCTGGTGCTCGCGGCCGATTTCTTTTTTATTGGCCAGTTAAAAAGGCCCATGTTTTACTCCTCCTCTTTCTGCGCCCAGCCCATAAGGACCAGATAATTATCCAGCTCGCTGGACACGTCCACCCCGGCCTCGCCAACGGTGCTTACAAGCATGAGCGTGTGCGCGTCGATCCACGCGTCCACGGGGTCGATACGCTTGAATTTTGCACCGGGTTTCTTGTCTATCTTGATTTCGTCGAAGCTATTTCGCACTATCGCGGCGTTGAGGACCGACCAGGTGAGCAGCTCATTCCGGCGGTCGTACTCAACCTGGCCGCCCTTGACGAGCAGCCGCGCGGCCACCGTCGCGTCGTTCAGGTTGCGGGCGCTCTGGGTTATGGTTACGACCGGACAGCCGAAGGCCTCCAGGTCTTGCAGCACGCCCGCCGCGTTGTGCGGGTCGATACCGATGCCCAGGAACTCGACGCCCAGTCGCTCCCGCAGCTCCGACAGGTGCGAGATTATAAATTTATAGTCGTTCATGTAGTCGGTGCTGCCGCCGGTCACGGTTATGAGCCCCTGCTGCGCCCAGAGGTCGTAGGGCGCCAGGTCGGTCTCGACGTGCTCCTCCAGCCGGCCGCGGGGCATGAAGCTGTGACTGTAAACGTAAAAGCCGCCGTCCGGCTTCGGGAATTCCAGGAGCAGCGTCGTCAAGTCGCCACCGCTGGAGAGGTCCAGGCCGACCCAGCACTGCCGGAGCCCGGAGACCACGGCGTCCATGACCGTCCGATCCGACGCGCAGAGGGCCCAGCCGTCCGGCGGGAATGCCTGGTCGTCGGTGTTCTTGACCCACATATTGAGAGACTTGCAGAGGAAGTCGCGCAGCTCCGAGCCGCCCATGTCACGGGCCGTCTGCGCGTCCTGCCGCAGTGTCTCCATGCGCTCCTCGTCGAGGCATAAAAACGGGTTGGCCTTGATCCAGTTGGCCTCGTCCCAGATGTCGTCGCCGTCGTCCAGGCAGAAAATGTCGACAAAAAAGTCCTCCGCGGTCGTCTCCCCGCGCAGGACCTTGATGGCGTAGTCGTCCATCTCCTTGCAGAAGCTGTTTAACTCGAAGCCGCGGGTCGTTATCATCGAGACCAGCGTCTCCGGCAGCGTCCGCGTGCCGTTGTAAAGCGCTTTATATATTTTATTGTCCTTGTGCTGGTGGATCTCGTCGACCGAGCAGAAAATCGCGCGGAAGCCGTCGTCCAGGCCGGACTCGCGGCTCAGCGCCTCGATGGTGCAGCCTGTCGCCGTAGCCACGATGGTGCTCTTGTAGTCCTTGACGGCGAAAAGCTCGCCCATGTCCGGGTCGGCCTGCACGAACTTGGCCATTTCTTCCCAGGCCAGACGCGCCTGGCGCTTTTTCGTCGCGGCCGTGAAGAGCTTGCCGAGATGATAGCCGGAAAAGCCGGCCACATAGGTGCCCATGATGCCGTTCTCGAAGGTCTTGCCGTTCTGGCGGGCCATGGACTTGTAGCGGCGCCGGAAGCGCCGGCAGTTGTTCGCCGTTTTATACCACCCGAAGGTGCAGCCGATGTCGAAAACCTGGGACGGTATCAACCGCACGGGGCGCGGCGTCGTGCCCTCCGCGATGGTCAAGGTCTCGGCGTAGGCCAGCACCCGCTCGGAAGCCTCAACGTTCCAGTAGTAGGGGAACGCGGCCGTCCCTTGCCGCTCCAGGTCTCGCAGATGCCGCTCGCAGGCCAGCCGGTGAAGGTTTCCACAGAATACGCGACCGGCCACGACCTCACGGGCGTAGGCAGTCACGCGGTCAGTCATTCACTCGCCGCCCTTCCGGCTGCGAATTGCGCGAATTTATTTTGTTTCGGCTCTTCCTCGGTGGCCGGCACGGCCAGCTTGCACCGGCTGGAAATTGTCAGTCCGAGGTCCCGAGCGGCGACTCCGGCCTGCTTGAAGTAGCGGTCCTGGAGGCGCGCCACGCTGTTCTGCGCGGAGGCCCAGGCGGCCAGCCGATCAAAGTAAATAGCCGGATCCGTGTCGGCCTTTTTGGGCTTCGCTTTGACCAGGCTCCGCAGCTCCCGGGTTGCCTGTTCGTAGAGCGCCTGGGCCGTAACGTAGCGGGCCAGCGCGTCCACGTCGGTCTCGCCCATGATTTTTATTTTTTGCAGCTGATAGGCCAGCTCGTCGAAGCGGCTCCGCTGCTTTTTGGTCAGATACGAAGGCGCGGCGATGTCGTCGGTGCAAGGCTGCACTTCTTCGGCCAGGCGCGCTTCAACTTCTTCTTTTGATAGGTGTTTTTTGCCCTTGGCCTCAATCAGCCGAATAGGCTCGCGGGGTCTCGCCACGTTCTCACCTCCTGAAATGCTTCAAATTTTTGAATTTGGGGCCTTTTTGCTGCAAAAGGGCCCTTCTGTGACCGTTATCTTCCCGAAGTTGAAAACTTTTCGACCTACCCCTCCCGGTTTTCGGTCAAAATTTTTTTCAGGTCGATCACTCCAGGCTCCTCGCGTTTTCGCCATCTCACGTGTCGGCCGTTATGGCACGCCGTGCATACGGCCTCGAGGTTGTCCCATTCAAGCCGGAGGGGCCACCCCTCCTCAGTCTGTATTGGTTTCTTGTGATGGACCTCGACGGCCAGGCCGGTGCAGCCGTCCAATTTCGCCTCGCACTTGTAGCCCGCGTGCTGGAGATATACACGAGAAAGAAGGCGCCACTCCTTCGACCTGTAGAAGCTCAGGTACTTAGGGTCGCGCCGCTTGTTGTATCTCTTGTTGTACTGCTTGGCCTTGTAGGCTCTTCGTCTCTCCATCGCCTCAGCCGCTTGAGCCTCAGCCATAGGCCGACAGGCGTCGCAGTAGGAGACGCCGACCGGTATCAAGCGCTTGCACCTGGGGCACGGGTGTACTGCCATAGTCTCCCCTCCCTCTCATAAGGTCCCGCCCTCCACCACGCCGGTGTCTCCTATGCCGGCAAACAAAAAAGACCGGGCTTCCCGCCTGGTCCTCTACGGTACTACTATAACACGGAATACTGTGCCATTGTGTGCCATCATTGTGCGGGCTGAAATACTTCAAATTTTTGAAGTGCGGAACAAGGGACGGAACGGAACAACATTTTCCTATAAACTACTCAAATAAGGCTATACACCTATTGTTCTATATATCTGTATAGCCTTATTTTACCCTTTTATAAAATTGTTGTTCCACTTGTTCCCTTGTTCCCTTATATTAAAAAATATAGTGTTTTCAATGGTTTTAGCTAATAGCAAAGTGGAACCAGAGGGGAACAGGGGGAACGACCTTTATTATACTAAAGCGAAAATAAAGCCCACGGGCGCGCCCGCAGCTCCCCGCAGGTATGCTTGTATTAGAACGTTCCAGCCGGTCTCGTTCCACTTTGGCAGGGTCTCGTTCCACTTCCGGGAGGTGAATTATATGGCTGAAAAAACAGAAAAGGACCCGAAGGAAATCAAGCGCCCGCCTGGAGGGCTTGCACCACCGGGAATTTTATACCGATAAGAAAACAGGCCGGAGGTTAGTATCCTCGGCCTGTTTTGTGCATTTTTACTTTTGAGTGGCGCGGATCAGCGCCAGAGGAGGTCAGCGCTTTTGTGCATTTTGTTCAAACGTGAACATCGCAGTGAACTGCGTCGGTCGCCAGATAGTGCTGGAGATTGTACTGCCAGCGCAGAGCCTCGGCCAGGCTGTCGCGGGTCATGGTCTCCGGGTCGCCCAAATTGTGATAATAGCTATTCACCAGGATCGCGCGAGGATCAATTTTTGCAATGTTTTGAAGCTGCTCTCGCTCGAAGTCCTCAAACACGAAGCACCCGGTTTTTTCCTCGTAGTCCGGCCAGAAAGTCATTGTGTGCCAGCTTCTGTTAGAGTGCCAGAGGGCAATCCAGGCAATCCCGTCGCGGGCTTCGGTTAGTACGTACTGCGCTTCCAGTCTTATGCTTGCCATGTTTTCTCCTCTCATGTGTTTGTTGACCTGCTTGCTAACTCTTAGGCCGTTTCAGCTTATTCAATTCCCATCGCACTGGCTTTATACTGATTTTTGTACCAGTCTGCATAGAACATAATTTCCTCGGCTTCTTCTTCGGTCAGATCTGAAGCATATTCCTTTGACCTGACAAACTCGAAGCAACCTGCACCCTGCTTTCTGTAATACGCTCGCCGTCCGTCATTGATGCCGTAAAGATTTTCGATATAAATGTAAGCCATTTTTAGTTCTTCCTTTCCGGGCGGTTTAGCCGCCGCCCTTCGGCTTTTTCGGTGTTAGTCTACAACGAAGTAGGGGAGATTTTTGTACTGGCTTAGGTCCGGGGCTTTCGTGGTGGGCCGGAAGGCGTTACGCCCGGTCTGCTGCATCACCTGCTCCTTGCAAATCCGGCAGGCGTCCTTGGCGTTGTTCGCGCTAACGAACATGTGCTCCAGGTACTCGTGTCGGTTTTTCTTGATCCAGTAAAATACTTGATAGGACTTCATTTTTATTATCCTTTCCTTTATCCGTGGAGCCCCGATGTGGTCAGGAGGGGCTTGACTTTTTTACTTCTTTATGATATTAATAATCTTGGTTTTTGTGGATACGCTCGGCGCTTTTGGTTTTTGTGGTGCTGGGCGTTTCTTTTTGCTTCGGGTTATCTCTATCGTTATTGTTATTTTCACATCGGGGCTCCTTTCTGCCCCTCCTGACAGTTGTTATAATACACTAAAACACCGTGTAATTCAATTGACATTTTACACGAAAATACAGTGTATTATTTGTGCATGTTTTACACTTGTATTTCGTGTAAGCCTGTGTTATATTTGGCTTAGTTGCAATAATACAGCTTTCGTTGCTGCCACGCAACCAAAAAATGGGGGTGTTCGTGTGCCGGTTAAATACAAACTTGATATTCTTCCAGCGCTCAAGGCGGCGGGGTATAACACCACACGTCTGCGCCGTGAGAAGCTGCTCGCCGAGTCCACAATCCAGCAGTTAAGGAACGGCGAGCTGGTGTCCTGGGCCAATATAGGCCGCCTGTGCGGGCTTCTGAACTGCCAGCCGGGCGATTTACTTGAATACGTGGAGGACTAAAAAATGTTTGTTTCTTTCGGTTCTCGCCTGCGTAGCTTGTCGGGCGTTCGCTTCGGTTTTCGGCTGCATGGCTGGTCCGCCGCTTTCATGCTGCTCGTGTATGGCTCTTTCTACCTGCTCTGGTACACCATGCTCGCCGGGGCCTGGATGGTGTACGGCTCCTGCTGGCTTGTCTGGCAGTTCTGCGTCTGGGTGATATACAAGCCCTGCGTCGCTCTCATAAGATGGATAAAGAAGAAAATCGCAGAAAAGCCGGAGGCATAGGCCCCCGGCTTTTATCCTTCTGTTAGCAGCCTCCACACAAGGTCCAGCAGCTCCGGGTCCGCGCAGGTTTTCACGGCTTCGGCGACCAGAGCTCTCAATAAATGCAGATTTTCCTCCATGTGCGGCTCCTTTCGGCGTATTCATCAAAAGAAAAGTTAAAATTTCGTTAACATTGCGAATTGTTCCAGTTTTCGTAAACTGCTATAATTGTACACGTGCCGCCCCGGTGACAGTTGCAGCTGCCACACGGGGCGTAGGCCTCCGGGGGAGGTAGATGCCCCGTCTGCTTGCCTAAAAGCATATCAGACATGGCGTGGATAACACAAGCGCCCTTGTGGGTAAATCCTTGCCCATTTGTGGGTAAACACCGGGCCGGGCCCTTGCCCAAACATGGACAAGTACTTGACCACCGAACTGAATAGCGGAGGGAGAGGTCGATATGGCACTTTTATCGGAAGTTTGCAGGCAGGCAAAAGACGAGCAGCGGGTTACCGCTCAGCATCTCGCCGAAGCGGCGGACCGGCCGCTGGGCACTGTAAATAAATTCTTGTCCGGCTCAGTGGCGGACACGGGTATTTATACGGTCGGACCGGTCTGCCGCGTGCTGGGCGTGTCCTTGGACGAGTACTTCGATATTCGCCCCCAGCAGCGCGCCCAGGAGATCGCAGCAGAGCTTCAGGAGCTGCGGGCCCATGCCAAGGGCTTGGAGCGGGAGCTGGCCTTCACGCGCGAACTCCTGGCCGCTCAGAGGGAGACACTGACCGTCCGCAAGCATTTTATAGTCGCGCTTTTTGCACTCTGCTGCGTTCTCGTTGCGGTGCTGCTGCTTTATGTGGTGATAGACCTCGGCACTCCGCGGGCGTGCATTTTCGTGAGTAGTCCAGTCTCTGCCGCAGTTCTCATTGTGGTGTCGGTGTTCAGCCTTATTCTATTGGCCGCGCTCATCTCTCGAATATTCAACAAAAAGCCGAAGGCGTGAGGCCTCCGGCTTTTATTTTTGCGTGTCCACGACTCTGGTGTCGAGGGAGTCCCGCCAGAAGGGCGGGATTGTTGCTCGTAGCGCAGCCAGGTCGTCGGCCTGGGAGATTGTCAGCCATCCACCCGACGGCCTGCGGCGTTGTAGCTTATACCTCATAGACGAGGCAGTCCTTCGACCCTTGGCCCTCTTGCGGCAGGTCCCACGGCAGCGCGAATTTGAACGACTCGCGAATTATGCCGAAGGGCGTCTTGAACTCGGCCATAAAATAGCGGTGCGGCTTGTTGATATACACCACGGTGCAGGGCATGGCCTTCTGGCGAGGGTCGTCTGTGTTCGGTATGAGCCGCAGCTCCGTGCCTATTTCGATTTTCATGCGTCGCCCTCCTCTTTCAAGGCGTCCAGCGCCTGGGCGTGAAGCCTGTGCATCTGCCGCCAGCTATAGTTCATTTTTACGCAGATTTCCTCCCACTTGAGGCCGTCAATATAGCGGTATCTCAGCAGCGTGCGCGCCGCCGGGGGCGCTTGCTCGATAGCGGCCTCAATGGTGAGCTGTTCCGCTAAGAGCTCGGTCAAGAGCTCACTATAACGGCGTTGCAGCTCGGCGCGTTGTATAACCATTTGCTCCAGGGGGTTGTCCTTCGAGGGCGCGGACGGCATTCCTGTTAGCTGCTGAGCCTTGGGGTTATACATGGCGGTCTCCAGCGCGTCCAGGCGGTTAAGTATTTGGCGGATCTCCCGTCCGATGTTTCGGTATGCTTGCAGTTGCTCTTTGGTCATTTACTCACTCCTCCGGTTATCTCCAGGCGCAGCGCCTCAATGGCTGCGGCCTGACCCTTATCTTTGTTTTTCAGTGACTTGAGCACGCGCTCGTCGTGGGTGCCTTTTAATATCAGGTGATACACTCGGCAGACGTTCTTCTGGCCGGGGCGGTTCAGGCGTTCGTTGGCTTGCTGGTAGAGCTCCAGGGACCATGTGAGGCCGTACCATATGATAATATGGCCACCGTCCTGGAGGTTAAGCCCGTGACCGATGCTGGCCGGATGCGCCAGCGCCACCGGGATCTCGCCTCGGTTCCAGGCGTCGATGTCCTCGGAGGTGTCCAGCGCCCGGCATTTGACGCGCTCGCGGATCCTGTCGGCGTCGTGCTTGTACGAGTAGAGCACCAGCACCGGGTCGCCTCCGGCCGCTTCCAGCAACTCCTCCAGGGCCTCCAGCTTGACAGTGTGGAGCGGGTGTGCTTGCCCTTCCATGTCGTAAATGGCGCCGTTGGCGAATTGCAGCAGCTTGTTGGTCAAGGCGGCCTCCGTGCCGGCGATAATGCCGCCGTCAGCGCCCAGGCACTCCAGCACCTTGTCGCGCTCGAATTGCTTATATTGCCGCATGATATCCGACGGGGCCTCCAGCACCACGTCCTCATACATCTGTCCGGGGAGGCTCAGCACGTCCTCCTTGCGGATGCTCATGCAGATATCGCCTAGGGCCTCATACACCTCCGCCTCTGCGCCCTCCCGCGGCCGGTAACTGTAGACAATGTGGCCGTTCATCTTCTCAGGGATAAGGTAGCGGGCCCGGAAGGCGCCCAGGGTACGCCCCAGGCGCTCGCCCTTGTCAAGCAGATAAATCTCCGGCCAGAGGTCCTCCAGGCCGTTCGGCCTTGGTGTTCCGGTCAGCCCGATAATGCGCCGGATGCGGCCGCGCACCTTGCGGAGGGCTTTCCACCGCTTCGCCTGGGCGCTTTTGAAGCTGCTCAGCTCGTCAATCACGACGATGGGAAACGGCCAGCGCTGCCCAGACACGGAGCCGCTGAACGTGTCCACCAGCCACACCACGTTCTCGCGGTTTATGACATAGATGTCGGCGGGAGTGTTCAGCGCGGCCAGCCGCTGGGCCTGTGTGCCCATTACGCGGCTGACACGTAGGTGCTGGAGGTGTTCCCACTTCGAGGCCTCCTTGCTCCAGGTGTTCTCGGCGACGCGCTTCGGCGCGATCACCAGCGCGGGGCCGTCCTCCAGGTAGTCGTTGAGCAGCCGGTCGACAGCGGTCAGCGTTGTGACAGTCTTGCCGGTCCCCATGCCCCAGAGCAGCCCAGCGGCCGGGTGCTCGATGATCCAGTCAATCCCGGCCTGTTGGTGCGGGTACGGCGTGAAGTTCATTTAATCCTCCTCTATTCGTTTTTGCGCGATGTTGAAATATACCGGGTTTTGCTCTATGCCGATGAACTCGCGGCCGGTCCGCTTGCAGGCCACGCCCGTGGAGCCGCTGCCCATGCAGTTGTCCAGGACCAGCTCGCCCTCGTCGGTGTAAGTTTTGACCAGATACTCCAGGAGCGGGACCGGCTTCTGCGTCGGATGCAGCCCGCGTTCGGTGTTGTACTCGAGCACGTTTTTCGGGTAGTTCTTGTAACGTGGGCTATATTCGTTCAGCAGCGTGCTCGTTTTATAAACGCTCTCCCGCGAGGGCTGCCGTTTCTTTCGCTTTTTGGGCTCCAGTATAGCCTGGAGCCCTTGCGGGTTATATGTACCGTGCTTTTTGTAAAATACGCAGATGTCCTCGACCTTCCGCATGGGCTGGTACTTGGCGAAGGTGAAGCCGGTCGGCTGGTTCTTTACCCAGTACCAGCAGTAGCGGAAGGCTTTGGCGTTGCTGTTTATCAGCTGTGTCGTGAACGGCTGCGCGGAGAACAGCACCGCGGTCCCGTCGGGTTTCAATATTCGGTCGTATTCCTCCCAGAGCTCCGGCAGCGGCAGCGTCGTGTCCCACTTGCAGTCGGTTGTACCGTATGGCGGGTCGCTGAGTATCAGGTCCACGGCCCCGGAAGGAATATTTTTCATAAGTTTTAAGCAGTCCCCGTTGAATAATTGCAGAAATATCAATCCTTTATCTGATATTTCCCCCTTGTCCGTATGTGCTTAGCCGCTGGGTGTCTCCTCGATAATCATCTCCAGCGTGTAGATGTCCTCGCGGTCCCATACTATGGAGCAGTGGAAGCCCAGTGCGCCCAGCTTGCGCGCCCACCATTTCTGCCGGTCGCTTAGGACGCCGCCCTTCGGCTTTTTGGTTTCCACGAAGCGCACCCGGCCGCCAGGCAGCAGCAGAATGCGGTCCGGCACGCCAGCCCAGCCGGGGCACACCCACTTGAGGCAGAGGCCGCCGTGCTCTTTGACCATTGTCACAAGCTGCCGCTCAATCTCCTTCTCCAGTACGGTCATTTTTTGCGCCCTCCTTACCACACGCCGAAGAGCTTGCACACGGCCACGAGAATGATGTCGATCAGACCCACACACAAGAGGCCGCCGAGGACAATCACCACCCCAGCCTTCACCGCGTCGGCCCACTCGACCACTTTCTCCAGGTTCTCCTGCCTTATTTCCTCCTTGGTCATATACTCGGAACGTTTCACTTTTTCGTGCTCCTTTCAAAATAGCGTTGGCGGCCGTAGGGCCGTATGGTTAATTTTTTATTGCCGGAGCTCCGCCACTCAGGCAGCCCGGCCATGATTTCCCGGATTTCCTTGCCCGCGTAGCGGTCCAGCTTGTCGGGATTGCCCCCCAGGGCCTCCGCCCATATCTCCATGGTGCAGACGGTCGTGCGGAGCTCGGTGCCGTCGGTGCCGCTGCCCTCCAGCCATTGCCGGCGACTGTAAAGGTCCATGATGTCCCAGTCCATTGGCAGGCGGCGGTCGAGATAGTCGGCGATGATACCAGCCCGCGGGTTTTCTTCCTCGTAGGTTTCTTGGACCTCGCGCGCATAGGCCTCCAGCTCCTTCGGCAGATAGAGCGCCTCGCCGCTCTTGAATATCTGCACGGCCTCGCCCCAGATTTGCCGGACGGCCTCAGGCGTGAGCTCCGCCCACAAGTCGTGCGTCGGGTCGTTCGGGGTGTCCACCACCCAGAAGCGGCGGTTGCCCGTTGCGTCCCGGAGGAACTGGGTCTCGTTGGTTGTGCCGATAAAGATGCACTGCCGCGGGAACTCTTGCAGCCGGCGCCCGTAGGCCGGCCGGAAGCGGTCGACTTGCTTGGATATGTAGAGCTTGATGGTCTCGGCCTCGGCCTTCCTCATGCCGGCCAGCTCGCCGACCTCCATGATCCAGACGCCGAGCACCTGCTCGTAGGCGTCCTTGCCCTGCATCGTGGTGAAGGTGTCGGAAAACCATTTCCCGCCGAGTTTAGCGATCAGGGCCGACTTGCCCAGGCCCTGCCGGCCGCGGAGGGTCAGCATATAGTCGAATTTGCAGCCGGGGTTGTATATCCTGGCCACGGCGGCGGTCAGCGCCTTGCGGGTGACGGCTCTGGTGTATGGGCAGTCCTCCGCGCCCAGGTAGTCCACCAGCAGCGTCTCCACTCTGGGCGCTCCGTCCCATGCGCAGCTGTCAAGGTACTCGCGGACCGGGTGAAAAGACCCCTTCTGCGCTACGACGTTCACCGCGTCGAATATGCGGTCCTTCCCGGTTATGCCGTAGCTGCGCTCCAGATAGTAGCGGAGAGCCGCGTCGTCGTTATCGGTCCACTGCCGTGGGCCTTTGGTCGCGTTCCACGGAAGGCTTGACAGCGTGACGATATTGTGCTCCATCTCGTTGAGAGCCAGACGGCCGGCCAGCTTCGGGTCGTGGGTTAGGATAATGACCACGTTCTCGATGGTCTGGGCGATGCCGCCCTTCTCCGTGATTTTGAGCTTCTGCCGCCAGTCGGCGTCCTCCGGGGGCGCCTCGAAGTCCTCGGCAGCTTCGGCCATGCGGTCGGCCACCAGCTGGGCCTTGACGCGCGGGTCGTTCGTGGCGAGCTGGGCCATAGCCTTGTAGCTTGGCCGGCTGCTGACGCTCATGTCCGGGTCGCAGTCGCCGTCCAGTGCGCCGAAGCGGTGCAGCCTTACCAGGTCCCAGGCATTGCAGAGCTGCCCGGAGGCCGGGTCGGTGCCGTGGTGGGAATAGCTCCACTTGTCGTCGTAAATCACGACGCCGGCCGCGGTGCTGCCCTCGGTGTAGGTGTAGCGGTTGGGTTCGTCGCAGGGCTGATAGGCCGGGATAAATTCCGCGATGGCTTCGGTCACGCTATACGCGCGGCAGAACGCGCCCACGATGCCGCCCTTCTCGGTTGGGTCTTTCTGCTTGGCGGCGGTGTGTTTGACGACCTCCGCCACGCGGCTGCTCATGGGCCAGCTTGACACGTCTGCCCAGTTGTGGTATGTAGCCAGTACCGAGTCGGGATCCAAGAAGGCCCCGTCGGTGTAGTCGAAGAAGTACGGCGCGTCCTGCGAGCAGCTTGGCCAGTACATCATGCGCTGCGGCTGGTAGCTTGTGTCGTCGAACTTGTCGATGCCCAGAGTCGCGGCCACTCGGCGCCCGACGGCTTGGTACTCGTCCGGGCCCACATTGCGCGCCAGTGGCACCACGAGGCGCAGTCTGGGCTTTTCTGCCGTGTGCTTATGCGTGGAATACACCGCCGCCGCGTTGCCGTATAAGAGCCCCCAGTCGTCCCAGAGGTCGCCGTCCGCGAAGTCCGCGTCCAGGCAGAGCACGGAGCGGAAGGCGATGTCGGAGCGGCTGCCGTTGTTGCAGTAGCCACCGACGAAGCCGCCCACGTCCTTGATGTCGCTCTGCCGGCTGCGACTCATGGCCTTGTACTCGGCCATTGTTTCCGATGTTCGGGTCTCCTTGCTCAGACGGTCCAGCAGCTCCGACCACTTGACGGGCTTGTTTTTCCACTTCTTTGTCTTTCTCGAATTTCCCAGGGCGATGTCCAGCGCCTTGTCATTTTGGACGGTCATGCTCGCCCCTCCTTAGCTGTTTTTATTTGGCCCACTTGCGGGCGATGCGTCTCGACTTGAAGCCGGTTCTCCAGATGAAAAGCCGGAATTTGACGCGGCTCCAGAAAGTGAAGGCAAGGTTAAGACTGAGCGTCGTGGGGACCTTGCCGCGCTCGCTTCTTATGGGACCGATGCGGTATTTCAAGTCCGGGCACTCGCCCAGGACCACCTCCTCGCCGGTGTCCTGGTTAATCATTATCGCGCTCCCCAGGTGCAGGGTCTTGGTTTTCGGCAGCTTCATGTTTCCTCCTCCAATAATTTGTCGATGGTGTCGCCTATGCGCTGCATGGCGATCTCGTGATACTTCTCGTCCAGCTCGAAGCCGATGAAGCTCCGCCCGGTCAGCAGGCAGGCCACCGCGGTGGTGCCACTGCCCATGAAGGTGTCAAGGACGACCCCGCCCGGCTCTGTGCTGTCCTCTATCATCTTCTTGATGAGCTCGACCGGCTTCTGCGTCGGGTGGACCTTTTCACCGTCCGTGCTTTTCGCTCCGGAGCTAAAACTCGCCAGGCGCCAGACATTAGAGCCGACGCCCTTTTTTGTTTTGCCCAGGTAGGTCCCGAAGATAATTAGCTCGTGCGCGAAGCTGTAAAAACTCCCCGGGCCGCTTTTCTTGTCCCAGACGATTAGGTTCCGCACCGGAAGCGCTGCATTGAGCAGGGGAAAATAATAAGCGTAGCCCCTCCAGTCAGTGAAGAAGTAAAAACTCCCGGTGGGTTTCAGCACGCGCGCGTATTCGCTGAATACCTGCTTGTAAAAAGGCGAGCAGATTGCTAAGTCATTGAAGCAGCGGTTACTTGTCAACTGCATAGACTGGGCGGTGCCTTTATCGCCCGCGTGCCCCATGCTCAAGAAGTAGGGCGGATCTGTGATAATGGCGTCCACGCTTTTGTCGGGGACGTCTTTCAGCCCCTCCAGGCAGTCGCAGTTATCTATGTAGTTGAGCCTCACCGTCCCGCCTCCCTCGTCAGGATAGTCCGCAGCCCGCGGAGGGCTCCGTCGGCGTCTCCGGCAAGCACCTGCCCGCGGAGGGTTTTATACTGCTGAAAACTCAGCCGGTCACGGCAGGCTTTTATCTGTATCAATGCCGCGGTGTTAATTCGTCTCATGGTCCTCAGTCCTTCATGTAGAATTTTGTTTCATACCCGTCGCCGCGGAGGATGAGGCCCGGTGCCCAGTCAATCGGGCGGCCCATGACCTCGGCCACGTCCTCCCAGCGGCTGCCCTCCGGCGCCTCGACGATCACCTCGTCATGGACGTGGAAGCATATGTGCCAGCCCTCGGCCTCCAGGCGTACCATGGCGACGGCCAGACAGTCGCGGGCATATGCCTGGACGATGTTCTCGACCAGTTTGCCGCCCCAGGTCTCGGTCTTTTCCCACTGCCGGGTGGTCTGGTTCTGGCCCATGAAGCATATGCTCCCGTCGCTGTCAAGCCACGCGCCCCAGTAGCTGAGCACTCGCCCGCTGGGCAGCAGGCACCGCAGCGCGTCGTCGTCCATGCGGTACTTCACGCCGCAGGGCACGGTGGCCGTCCGGCCCGGGTTGTTTAGGGCTCGCTTCGCTGCGCTCTCGACGTCGCGCCAGAAGCGGGGGATTGTCGGAGACGCTGCGCGCCACTGGGTGACGATCTGCTGCATCTCGTCCTCGGTTAGCCCCATCTTGTCAGCGCCGAAGGCTTTCAGCGCTCCGACGCCGCCGCCGTAGCCACAGGCCAGCTCCGCAATCTTGCCCTTCTGCCGCAGGTGGCCGTTTATGCCGTGTTTCACGACCGGCACCTTGAACATGGCCGACGCGCTGGAGCAGTAGATGTCGCCGCCGTTGGCGAACACCTCCTGGCGCCACTTCTCGCCCGCCAGGTATGCGATCACGCGCGCCTCAATGGCCGAGTAGTCAGCCACCAGGAAGGTGCAGCCGGGCTTGGCCACGAAGGCCGTGCGGATTAACTGGCTGAGCACGTCCGGCACGCTGTCGAAGGCAAGCTCCAAGGTGTCTAGGTCTCGCTGCTTGACAAGCTCCCGGACGTCTGCTATGCCGTCCAGATGGTTCTGCGGGAGGTTCTGCACCTGCACCAGGCGCCCGGCCCAGCGACCAGTCCTGCCGGCGCCGTAGTATTGCAGCAGCCCGCGGACGCGGCTGTCCTTGCACACGGCGTTGGTCATGGCCGCGTACTTGGTGGTGCTGGTTTTGCCCAGCAGCTGCCGGAGCTCCAGCACCCTCCGCGTCGTCGGGTCCGAGACCTTAGCCTTAAGGTCCTGCACGGTGGCCTTGTTGAGGCTGTCGACGTTAACGCCGACAGCGCTCAGCCAGTCCTTGAGCTGCGCCACGCTGTTGGGGTTGTCCAAGCCGGTGAGGCGCTGCATCTCGGCCGCGTGCGTGGTCGTGAAGGCCTCGTCCACCGCGATGGCGGCCTCGGCCAGGTCCGTATCCACTTGTACCCCGCGCTCGTTGATACGCGCGTCTAGGGCCCACACGCGCCGCTCGAAGGCGGTCACGGGGAAGTCGCGCAGCCGGTAATAAATAGCCTGCTCGACCTCCACGTCGCGCCTGCAATACTCCACGAAGCGTGCCCACTTATCGGGTGCATGCTCCGGCAGGTTCCGCGTCCGTCCGCCGTTTGCGATGGTGGGCTTGCACGGTTTACAAAAGTATGATATGAGGCTCGTGCCCTCTTTGATTTTCTGGTCCTTAAGCTCCAGCGCAGCGCCGGCAGCGTCCAGGCTCAGCGGCAGGCCGTTCATAGCCGCCAGTATCATGGTGTCCTCCCACTCCGCCGGCGGAAGGTCGCGGCCGGTGACACGGGAGAGGCAGGCGCGCTCGAAGGCCGAGTTGTGCGCCACTTTCACGATGTTCGGGTCAAGGATGGAATTGCGCAGCTCCATGTACTCCAGCATCTCGCCGCGGGCCAGGTCGATCACGTTCACCGGTCCATCATCCCAGGCGTAGGCGAGCAGCAAGATCTCAAAGTCTGGGGCCTCCACGTATTTGAAGGCGCCGGTCTTGGTTATGTCCGCGCTGCTATACGTCTCCAGGTCGATGAGCAGCCGGCGTTTAGAGGAGGTCATCATAGGCCTCTGGGTCGCGGTAGTCGTCGTCGAAGTCGTCGGCGCTGCCCACGCTGCCGCCGAGAGGCTCGCCGTCGTGAAGCTTCTGGATGCTCAGCAGGCCGGCGCTGATGCCCTTCTTGCCTTTCTTGCTATAGCCGTAGAAATTGATGGAGGCGCGGCCGTAGCAGCCGGAGTAGACCTCGCCGGGGTCGGTGATCGCGTTGCGGAAGCTGTCCACAATGATGGGCTTCTGCTTGCTGCTGACGGTTATCACATAGTTGCCCTTGCACTCGGGGCCGAACTCCTCGCCGCTATCGCGCATACCGTCGCCGTCGTGCATGGTGTGGTTGGGCTTGGGTGGCAGAGCGTTCGGGCCGTTCTTCTTGCAGAAGTTCTCGCGGGCCTCGGCCATTGCGGCCTTAATCTTGCCAAGGGTCTGGGTGTCGCTCTTGGGGATGAGCAGCGTCACGCTATACTTGGGGTCCCCGCCGCCCAGGGGCTCGCGGGCCTCGAAAATGCTGCAATAAGAGAAACGGACTTTTCCGGTTACGACTTTAGTGCTCATAATTTTTTGACTCCTTTTTATTCAAAATTTTTCAATCTTCTTTGAGGTGGAACGGCATAACGAAGCCGACCAAGTGCTCGCCCTCCAGCTGGGTGGTCTCCCGGATGGCGATAATGCTGCGCGGCTTGTCAAGGGCCTGGTAGAAGGTCGGAGCGTCGAAGTTTTTAACAAACTGCTCCTGGATGTACACGCTCTCGGCGGAGCCGCCGTAGCGCTCTTTTTTGTACTCGCGGGCCAGATAGCCGCCTTTGTCGATCAGGTTCTCGGTCGGCGTCAGTATCTCGTCAGAGACGCAGAGCGGCAGCCGCAGGGCTGTGATGTTTGTCGTCGCCTCGATCTTCTCCACGTCGAGCCAGTTGGCGTCCTCCGGGAAAATGTAGCCCACCACGCCGTCAACGATGAGGCACGCCGTCGCCCCGCCGGTGATGCAGTTTATAACTGCTTTCGAGTTTTTGACGAGCTTGGCCAGCACGTCCTTCTGTGCTTTTGCGTAGTTCATTTTTACCTCCTATTCAAAATCTCTCACGGCCTCGGCCAGACGGTCCAGCGGTGGCCGCTTATCTGATGCAGGAACGACGGTGGGCGCTCCGGGCGCGCGGTCGATCAGGCTATCCAGCAGCTCGGCCACCTTCTTCTTGCCGATGCTCTTGTCCATCGCGGCGGGGCTGAGCAGCTTGGTCTCGGTGATGTCCTCGGCCGCGTAGCCGGCGGCCTTGAGCGCGTCCATGACCTGGAACTCGTTGGTCCACTTCCGGTTGCCCAGCTTGCCCTCGACCACCTTGTATCCGGGGATCTCGCCTCCGTCCAGCAGCGTGGTCATGGCCTGCGCTTTCACGCGCTTGAGCCAGAGAGAGACCAGCGGCTCCATTTGCAGCACTTCGGCCACTTCGTGCGGGGCGAGGACTGGGACCGCCACGCGGAGGCTGTGGGTTTCCACGTACTCGGTGCAGGTCTTGGTCAGCGTCCGGCAGCGCCCTGTGTGCGGGCAGAATTTGCAGTGCGGGCCTGCCTTATAGGCACCCTTGCCTTTTGCGGCTTTTTGTGCTATGGGCTTGACTTCCTTCTCCGCCCAGGCCAGCAGCTCCTCGACCGTCAAGCTGGCGGCGCTGATGTTATTGATGCGAGGCTGGTAGATGTGCGTCTCGACCTTGGCCACGTCGTAGGCGATGCCGAAGTCGTTGAGCGCGCCCAGCGCGTAGAGCTTCATCTGCGGGTTGCCCTCGGCCTCAACGGCCACGCCTTGGCCGTACTTGTAGTCGATGATGGTCAGCGTGTCGCCCTGGATGATGATGCAGTCGCAGGTGCCGAAGCCGTCAGGCACCCAGTCGGAGAAGTCCACCCGCTGCTCCAGCAGCACCACCGCGCTGTCGCTCTTGAGCTGCTCCTGTATGTAGTCGCGGTAGCCAGCGGCGCAGTCGAGCATCTCCTGAGTGACTTCCGGGGCGAAACCGTCCCGCCCGGTCTCCGGGTGAATGTTTTCCCGCGCTATGACCTCCGCCACCTCATGGGCCAAGGTGCCCTCCCGCGTGTACTCAGTGTCCTCGTTCGGGTAGGCCTCCGCGGCCACGGCCGAGGGCGGGCAGGCCAGCCAGCGGTGCGCGCTCGATGCGCTTAGCAGGGCGTGGGCCCGGCTGCTGTGGTCGTTCAGTGCTTCGGTCACTTGTCTTTACCTCCCTTCTGATTGAGCGCCGCCAGAATGACCAGCGTCGTGCATATAATCGTGGTGATCCAGATGGCCGTGTTCACGTCTCCACCTCCTTGTCGCGGTCCTCGATGATGTCGGCGATCTCCTTGAGGGTCTTGCCGTGCGCGGCGGGCTCGCCGTCGAGGTAGAGGTCATAAAGAGCCGCGTCCTCGGTGCCGTCTGCGTTCCGGGCGCGGGTTATCCAGACTCTTGTCATATCAGCCCCTCCTTGAGTAAATAGTCGAGATTGTCCAGGCCTGCGACCTTGGGCTTGCCGATATAATCGGCGTAGGCGTACTCGACGTTGCTGCCGGCGCTGCCGAGCCAGTCAGGCAAGAAGAACACAACGTCGGCCGCGTTCAGCATGGCCAGGTCGATGGCCATGTACCGCTCCTTGGTCAGCCCTTCGGGCAGCGTGGCCGGGTTCAGCACGATGAGCCCGCGCGCCTGAAGCTCTTCTTCTGCTTTCTCGAAGGCTTCCCAGTAGCGCTCTTTTCCGGTGATCGGCCCGGAGAGATAAACAACTTTTTTACTCACCGTCCCGCACCTCCACAAGGAATATATCAACGCGGTCGAGAATGGTCTCAATCTGCACGACCTTGGCGCCGATGTCGCGGGTATCGCGTCTCTCCGGGTAGTTGATGTAGTTGAGGCCCCATACCTCCAGGCGGTTATCGGGATTTGTCAGTGTCATGGATCAGCCCTCCAGTGCGGTGAGCTTGGCCATGACCTCGCTCAGCTTATCGTCGGGCAGCGTGGTGACGTTCGCGGCGTATGCCTTGATGATGTCGCGCACCTGGGCCTTCTTGCCGTTCGCGGAGAGCTCCACGACCTTCTGCCGTACGTCGTCGCGCAGCTTGCCGAAGTCTACAGGCTCGGCCGGAGCAGGTTCCTCGAAGGGCGTCGGCTCGGTGTACGGCTCCGGGATGTCCGCCATCTTAGCCTCTGCGGCCTCGGTGTCGGTCGCATACTCCACACCGTCAGCCTTGAAGCCGTACTCGGTGTGGCCGGTTGCGCCGCTGACGTAATCGACGATCTGCTGGGCGCAAGTCGTGCAGTTGGGGCGGCCCTCCAGCGCCGCCAGGATTTTGTCGAGCCGTGCGCGGTCCTCGGCGCAGAGCTCAATGGTGATTGTATTCATGCTCTTTGTTCCTTTCTTCTTAAATAGTCCCGCAGCGTGCGCTCCAGAGTCTCGCGGGCGTGCCGCTCTCTGCGGGCGGCTTCGTCCTGGTTAAGCTCTGGGCGGTATATCACCACGGTGCAGGGTCCGCGTTTGATTGTCTTGGAGCGGTAGCCCGGGCGGTCCGTTGCCGGTGTCCATTCGCTGCTCATTCCGTCGCCTCCTCTGTTGCAATCTTGCAACTGCAAGGGTTAAAAAAATAGACCGGGATCTCATCGAAGGAAATGTCCAGCAGCCTGCACGCGTTTGCGATGTCCTGGCGTGTCCAATCGCGCGCACCGCTCAGCCGACCGCTTAAAGTGCTCTGACTCAGGCCCATGTCACGCGCGAAGTCTCCCTGCCTGCGGTACTTCTCCGCGATACGGCCCCGCAATTTTGCATAAACCATATATACACCTCCTTTCGTTTATCGTTGCGTTCTTGCAACTTTCGATTATTACTATACCAGAATAATTTCAGAAGTCAATAATTATTTTTGCGTTCTTGCAACGTTTTTCATATTTTTGTTGCATTTCAACAAGTTTAGTGATATAGTATAGTAGAATTAACCAAAGGAGGGTGAAACATGGAAATACCTAAACGCTCCGCCACGACTGCCGAGAGGCTCCAGGAGGCTATGAGGCTGACCGGTAAAAAGCAGGCGGACCTGGTGCATGCGACCAAGCTCAACAAGAGCACGATATCGCGGTATATCTCCGGAGAGGTTGAGCCCCGGCAGGAGGCAGCCATTAAACTGGCCAAGGCTCTCGACGTGTCAGAGATGTGGCTCTGGGGGTATGATGTGCCAATGCGCAAGACCGAAGGGCAAAAAAAGAACGACGCCCTTGTGCAGGTCGTCGCTAAACTCCGGGCTGATCCGGATTTCTTGGATGTAGTTTCTCTATTAGCCGAGCTCCAGCCGGCCGAATACGCCAGCATGAAGCAGATTTTAACTGCTCTCGTGAATAAGTAATTTATAAATGAGGTCAAGCAGGTCGTTGTCCGACGTTTTTATAATTCGGTCAATAACAGCCATTTGCAACGGTGTCATGCTGGCTTCACTCGCTTTCATTGAAACATATTTTGAAGAGTAACATAACTTTTCAAAAGAGACAATACATTCTATAAAATACAGAATTTGCGAAATTGTCGCAATAAAGGGGACGAAATAAATGTATAGCACCGGCAGCACATTACTGTCAGACGTATGGATTATCTATTTAAGAAAATCACGCCAGGACGACCCGAAGGAGACGGTCGAAGAGGTGCTGGCCAAGCATGAGAACATGCTCCAGGAGTACGCAGAGCGCGAGCTGGGCGCCCGTATCTCCGAGGAAAATATATACCGCGAGATTGTCTCCGGCGAGTCCATCGACGACCGCGTGGAGATCAAGAAGGTGCTGGCGCGCATTGAGGACCCTGCGGTCAAGGGCGTGCTGGTGGTAGAGCCGCAGCGTCTCTCCCGCGGCGACTTGGAGGACTGCGGGCGGCTTATCAATTCGCTGCGTTTCACCCACACCCAGGTGGCCACGCCGTACATGGTGTACGACCTGGAGAACAAGATGGAGCGGAAGTTTTTCCAGGACGAGCTCCTGCGCGGCCGGGATTTCCTGGAGTATACAAAAGAAATACTATTTCGCGGCCGGGTCGCGGCCGTAAAGCGCGGCTGCTATATCGGGAACTATGCCCCTTACGGCTATAAGAAAATAAAAATCGGTAAAGACTTCACGCTGGAAATCATTGAGGACCAGGCCGAGGTCGTCCGTTTAATCTTCGACCTGTACACCAAAGAGCAGCTCACGCCGCTGCGCATAGCCGACCGGCTCAACGAGATGGGGGTCAAGGCCCCCCGCGGTGATAAGTGGGTGAAGGACACTATCCGGGTCATAGTACGAAACGAGCACTATATAGGCAAGGTCGTATTTAACAAGCATAAGCAGACGCCAGTCCTGGAGAACGGCGAGGTCGTTATTAAGCGCCTCGCGCAGCCCGAGGACGAGGTCCTGATCGCGGAGGGCAAGCAGCCCGCTATTATATCACTGGAGACCTGGGAAGCCGCTCAGACGCTCGTGGCGCGAAATCCGAGGGTAAAGAATGAGCACCCGCTTTCTAATCCGTATAGCGGCGTTCTCGTCTGCGGGAAATGTGGGAAAGTCATGTATAAACACCCATACAAGCACGCCGAGCACCGGTACGAGTGCAGGACACGGCCGCGCTGCTTCAAGTCCGTGCGCGCCTCGGAGATAGGCGACGCCATACTGCTGGCCCTGGAGGAGGCGGAACTGCCCGCGCTCAAGCTTAAGGTCAAAAATAACGACGGGAATGCAGCGAAGATCCAGCGGCGGCTCCTCGACAAGCTCATGCAGCAGATGGAGGGCTTCCGCGAACAGGAGGACAAGCAGTACGAGCTTCTGGAGACCGGCCGGTACACCCAGGACCTCTTCGACCGACGCAATGCGACCCTGCGCGCGAAAATGGACGAGTGCCAAGCGGCTATATATAAGGCCAAGTCGGTCATGCCGAAAAATGTTGATTACTCCGAGCGCGTCGTGGCAATGGAGGCCGCTATCGAAATGCTCAAGGACCCGGAGGCGACGCCGACCGAAAAAAATAAGGCCCTAAAGGCCATTGTTGAACGTATCGAGTATAAAGGAATTGAGTCCCTCGGGACTGATAGAAAAGGCAAGAAAAAAGGCGAGAACTCCTTCGAGCTCAAGGTGTTTTTACGCATATAATTTTTTATGCCGCATATGTACATGATGGGTGTGCAGGTTCGTCGGCCTCGGTGCGGATAAGGCTGGGGCGGGCGATGTTGACGGCTTCGTACAGCTCGCGCTCGCTCACGTCGGACAGGTTGCCACTTATCTCAAGCAGCTTCGGATATACAAAGTGGATGAACGCCTCGCTGCGGCCTATGAGGTTTTCGTAGAAGCGGGAGATCGTCTCGTGCATGGCGTTGGACATGGCGTTCGCGGCGTGGTTGGCGTAGAACTCCTGCGGCTCGTTCTGCATGAACAGCGCGTGGCCGCCCTCGTGCAGCGTGGAGAAAATGTTTGATATGAAGTTGTCCTCGAAATAGTGCGTCGTGACGCGGACGTCATTCGCGCCGAAGTTCGTCGTGAAGGGGTGCTCGGTCGTCATGAGCACGAGCGCGCTCTCGCGCAGCCCCTCTATCCGGAGCAGGTACTTCGAGAATGCCTCCTGCTCAGGGATCGGGCAGCTGCGTGTCAGGAAATCCTCGCGGATGGGCTTGCCCTCGGCGACGATGCGCTTCATCAGCGGCACGATGCGCTCCTTCAGCGCGCCGAAGAACGCGTCGAGCTGGACGTGGTCGTTACCCTTCTCGTAATCGTCGAGCAGAGAGTCGTAATATGTGGGCTTCTTCTCGTCGCGCAGGTCTATGCTGCGGCGGGCGAAGTCGATGAGCGTGGCCATCGAGTCGCGGTAGAGCGAGAAGTCGGCGGCTTTCTTGGCCGCGAGCCATTCGCCGTAGGCCTTGCTGGAAGCAAGATTCATCTCGTAGGCAAACTTTGCGCTCTCGTTCTTGGACTTGATATACTCGTCATATTTGTGCTCGACCGCCTTTTTCTGCACCTCGGTCAAGCCCTCGGAATCCTCGTGCAGCTCGCAGATGAGCTTCACGTACTTTTTGGAGTGCATCAGCTTGTGGAACTGGCGTCCGATGGTCGCCATATCCTCACCGGCCTGCGCGATGCCCTCTTCGGGCGCGCAGCACTCCATATCGAAACTGACCTTGCCGATGCAGCGGGCATAGGCTTCCATCTCGTCGAGCAGCGCGAAGAGCTGCTTGAGCTTTTTCTGATTGTTCTTTGCGTTGTCCATGTTTATATCTCCTTTAGTATCGGTTAACAAGGGCAGACACGGTTTTGACGGGCAGAAATGCGCCCATACTTCTTCAAAGTCCTTGACAATACAGCAAGTATTCTCTGCGGCCTTTTCATCGTCTGGCCACATTTCTGCTCCGTCAAAACTGCTGCGCACCTGACAGGGATGGATTTTCGAGTGATTTTTGCTTTTTGAGACGCAGACGGGCTGCCGCCCTTCAAGTCGAAAAAAGCAAAAAGCGCCGGAAAGACGCACTGTCAGGCGTGTCTGCTCTTGTTAACCGATACTACGGTGGATGAATATATTATTGCGAATTGTGAGTATCCCGGAGAATGGGATGGTATCGTTGAGAGAGTCGAAATTGTAAATGATTTAATTATTACAGTTGTTCGTATCTATCCCAAAGATAAAAGCGCTTCTTTCCATGTGACTTCGTTTATCCAAACAGAAAACGATAAAATTACAGCAATGGACGAATACTATGCCGATGACGGGATTGCACCGCAATGGAGATTGGATAAACACATTGGAACAGCTATCAAATAACTCCCAGCTTGCAGAAATGAGGAAGTTTGATTTTCTTAAAGCCGCAAAGTATTTCTGCAGGGACAGCAGCACGGAAGAAACTGTACAGGTCACACAGTCCCGCGCGGATATTTATCTCGCCGAGAGGTACAATTAACCAGCCTTGGCCGCAAAAATTCCCATGCAATTAATTGCATGGGAGTTTTCATTGTATTACGCTTTTCTCAGCCGATAGACGTGTATCGCAAGGCCGATCACAAGGCCGAGCGCCGCGGGGCACAGCCAGCCGAGTCCCTGCCCGGCCAGCGGCAGCAGGTT